>Ga0308019_10000771_pt1 | contig 19941 bp, 17 predicted proteins | sample Neamet284_FD_203135 | JGI IMG/M metagenome (GOLD analysis project Ga0308019, IMG submission 203135) | Marine microbial communities from water near the shore, Antarctic Ocean - #284 | ecosystem: Environmental > Aquatic > Marine > Unclassified | place: Southern Ocean | collected 2014-10-01 | reverse complement strand
TTACCTGAAACTTCATCACAAAAAATTTTAACATCTTTGTTATGTTTCTCAGCTTCGCGTTGAATCTTCAAACCATGTTCATCAGTACCAGTCAGAAAATGTACATTTTTACCTTCTAGCCTTTTGAATCTCGCAAAAACGTCAGCAACAATACTGGAGTATGCATGTCCCATATGAGGGTTCCCAGAAGGATAATAAATTGGTGTCGTTATATAAAAATTATTTTTAGACATTGCTTAATTTAGTTCTTATTAATTCAAGAACTGAGTTTATGTTTAAGTTAAATTTAACAAAATCATTGATAGTTTTAATTATACTCGATTTTGTATTTAATAAAAAATCTATCTCATTAGTATTATTCTTAATTTTGTAAAAGAAAGAATGATCTATTAAAAAATAAGCAAGACTGATTAAAGATTTATCTTTCTCATTTTTATAGCCCATTATTAACGTTTTTAATTTAATAAATATGCTATCATTTTTTTTTATTTTATAATTTCTGTATATTTCATTGTATCTAACGAATAAACCTGGGCTTAAATTATCATTAGAATCAATCAAGTTTTCAATTTCTCTATCTTTCATAAGATAATTTATAACTTCGTCACATAAAAACGAATTTAGAAAAATATTACTTTTTAAACATCTGGATGAAATCGTTTTAATGAGATCTTCTTGTTGATTATTGATTAAAATAAAAAAATTATTTTTAGACGGTTCTTCAAGTGTTTTTAAAAGTGCGTTAACAGAATTAGCATTTAAAAGTTCAACTTCATCAATAATTATAAATCTAGGATTATTTGACAGAGATGAACCTGCAAGAGTAGATTTTAAAGATCTAATATTGTCTATTTTTATATTTTTATTTTCTGCGGCTTGTATAAAAATTACGTCTTGTGTCGTTTTGTTTGACAATAAATTATAAAAAAGAGAATTAGCATTTATAACTTTATCTTCTAGATTGTATGCAAATGTTTCATCTTTGGAAAATATATAATTAATAAAATGCATTGTTAGCGTAAATTTTCCTATCCCTTTATTTCCATTCAAAAGTAAAACTTTAGGAAATTTTTTTGACTCATAAAGTTTAATCATCTCATTGAAATAAAAATCTAAACCAAGTAATTTTAATGAATATAATTGGTTTAAATTATTAGTTGTGGACATTATTTAATATTATTTAAAACTATATTAAATATTTTTTTTTCTAACTCGGAGGTATTTTCTGAAGAGTCAAAAACTAAATAATTTTTATTTTTTTTTGCTAAAGATAAATAGGCATTTTGAGCCTTCTTATAAAAATTATTTTTTAATTTATCAAACTTATTATTATTTTTTCTTTTTTTAATTCTAGAAGAAATAGTTTTAAAATTTGCTTTCAAAATTATCGTCATATTAGGCTTTAAATCTTTTAAGATATATTTTTGATTTATAGAATTAATTTTTTTATCAATTTTATTTGCCATAACTTGATATGCATAAGTAGAATCTGTAAAACGATCACAAATTACTATTTTTTTTTGCTTTCTTGCTACAAGTAAATTTTTTTTAATATGTTCATTTCTAGCAGCGTTCATCAAATAAAAATCAGTAAGTTTGTCAAATTTTATTGATTTTTTTGAAAAAATTAAATTTCTTATCTCTTCAGCTGTTTTCGACCCACCAGGCTCTCTGGTTTTAATTACATCTAACTTTTTTTTTTTTAAATTGTTGAAAAGTTTATTAATTTGGTAGCTTTTTCCTGTGCCCTCAACACCTTCGAATACAATAAAAAAAAATTTTTTTTTACGCATCTCCCCAAATCATATAATTAAATGATGTAAGAAGACTTAAAAGAAAATTAATTTTTTTAACTTTATCCAAAGAATAGACTGGGGTGCTTTTCAGTAACTCATTCTTATTGTAAACCTTGATAAAGGCAACTACTTTATCTTTTTCTACCGGTGCTTTGATCGGACCTGTATACTCAATAAAAGCATTGAAATGTCTAAGATTCTTTTTATCTATAGTGATATAAATATCTTCTTTTGTATAGCCAGATATAAAATCTTTTTTACCAAGCCATGTTCGAATATCAAAAAGTGTTTCATTTTTTTTAGACACTTCAAACGTTGCAGTATTAGTGAAACCCCAAGATAGTAATTTTCTAGACTGACTTGCCCGCAATGAATTTGTTTTAAAACCGCTGCCAACAGCAATGAGTCTACGTGTTTTCTTCTTCATAGAACTTGCTAGTGAATATTCCTCAACAGCTAAATGTCCAGTTTTAATACCGTCAACTCCTATATTTTTATAAAGTAATGTGTTTCTGTTTCCTTGGGTAATAGGTTCGCCACCAGTACGTTCCCACGTAAATTCAGTTTCTTTAAAGTACTCATAATAATATGGATAATTCTTAATTAAATATTTTGACATTAAAGCAATGTCTCTAACGGTAGAATAATTATCTGGATTGTTAATCCCTGATGTATTAGCAAAATTTGTTGAGGTCATACCAATTTCTTGTGCTTTTTCATTCATTAATAAAACAAAATTTTCTTCTGTTCCGGCGATCCCTTCAGCGAGAGCTACACAGGCATCATTACCAGAAACTATAATTATACCCTTGAGTAAGTTTTCGACAGATATTTCGTCGTTAATCATGATAAACATGGATGAATAGCCAGCCTGAGACATTCTCCAAGCTTTTTCTGAGATGGTAATTTTGTCATCCAACGAAATCATCTCTTTCACCAATAAATCAAAAACTACTATTGTAGTCATTATTTTAGTCATTGAAGCGGGATGTATGCTGTGATCTGGCTGCAATTCATATAGTATCTTGTCAGATTGATAATCAATAAGAATTGCTGTCCTAGCATTGATATTGGGTTCAGCATTAGCCATGCCAATTAATGGTAAAAAAATAATTATAAAAATTTTAAGATAGTCAGTCATTAATTATGATATCTAAATCTTCAAAATATGAATCATTTAGAACAATGTAGTCATTTTTAAGTTTGTTTATAGTATTATATGGACCCATTAGCAGTTTGTAAGACTTATTGTTTTTTTTACTAATATATATTAACTTATAATTTGAGTTCTCCAAAACTGAAAATAATTTTTTTTTTAATATTTGTGCCGATTCTAAACTATAAAATTCTGCAACTAAAATTGAATAATTTTTTAATTTATTTTTTTTAATTTTTTTGAGTTTAGTTAAATTGTCTATATTTATTTTAGTAACTGGAGCATTATTTGCAATTTTTTTTTCAACATTTTCAGTAATTGCTTTTTTAGCGATGAATGTTTTGTTAATTTTTATTTCACTTATTTCAACATAGGGAAAATTAAAATCTAAATTCAGTTCTTTTGCAAAGACTTCGGAAATTAAAACTTTATAAAAATTATTATAATCAACTTTTTTTTTAATAATTTTTTCTAAAGATTTACCGTTAGTAGGATTAGTTATTCTTATTTTAGTACCTAGTTTTAATTTATTATGAAAAACATAAAAATTGTCTGAATCAGAAGAAGGTTGATTTTCTATTTTAGCAAAACCTTTTGCTGAATACACATATTCACTTTTCCCTACATAAGTATTGTTAATGCACGACGTTAGAAAAAAAAGTAAAATTATTTTATATTTCATTTTTAAATTTATTTTTTAAAGTACAAACTGCAAGAGCAAATCTTAGGGATCGATTCCAGTTTAAAATTTTTTCATAATTAGAAAATACTAAATAAGCCGGCGTGTATGTGCTGGCTCCAGGAATTATGTCAATATCAGGTGTTATAATAGCTGCTATCATATCTTTATTAACATTAAGATTCTTATAATTTTTGATGTATTTTTTAAAAAATTTAATTTTTTTTTTATTTTTAATATTTCCTGCAGATGAATTCAGAAATTTACTTGGGATTGTTTTGTTTAGATTAATCTTTATAAAACATGGAGTATTTTTTTTCCATCCGATTTTACTAAGATAGTTTGCAGCAGAAGCAAAAGAATCTTCAGTTTCTTTTAATTCTATTGTTGTGTTGTTATTATAATCTAAAGCATAATTTTGAATAGTTCTTGGCATGAATTGAAAATTTCCAAAAGCTCCTGCCCATGAACCAAATAATATTTTTTTATCGATAATCTTTTGATCTACAAGTTTTAATAAAATTATTAACTCTTTTGTGAAAAATTCACTTCTTCGTTTATCAAAGCTTAAAGTTGCTAATGAAGAAACGATATCCATTTTGCCTAAATAGTTACCAAAATTAGTTTCGACTCCCATAAGAGCTAATAATAGTTCTTTTTCGATTAAAAATTCTTCTTCAATTTTGTCAATTGTTGATTTTTCTTTTTTATATAAAGCTAAGCCTTTTTTAATTTTATTTTTGTTAGTTCTTTTTTTAATGTAGGTATAGGTGTCTTCGTAAAATTCAGGTTGAAATCTATCGTACTCTATAACCTTAGGTAGAAATATTGCGTTACTCATCACATCGTCGACCACTTTTTTTGAAACTCCAGATCTAACGGCTTTCGTCTTAAAATTTTGGACCCAAGTGTTAAACTCAGAATTACCTGCAAAAGCACTGCTTTCCGTCAAAGAGAGTGCTAGCAAAATATAAAAACTTATTAGTTTTTTTAGCATTTTTTTAAGTAACATAAAAAAAAAGACAAGACTAGATTGAATAAAAATCCATATTGTTATTTACCCTTATTGATAGTATTAAAATGCTGATTATAATTAAGGAGAGGTGGCTGAGCGGTTGAAAGCACTGGTCTTGAAAACCAGCAACGGGGCAACTCGTTCGTGGGTTCGAATCCGACCCTCTCCGCCATTTATTATATTTTGTGCCCACTGAACAAATCTAATATTTTTTGATCATTAAAAAATGGTATAGGACTTTTGTTTAAGTAGAAATTACCAATATCTTCATCACTACAGTTCATAAATTCATCAAGTTTTTTAAGTTCGTCATAAGGTAAAATTTTAATATATTTTGTAACAAAAGAACCAAGTAATAAATCCATCTCTTTAGTTCCTCTATAAGAAGAACGATATTTTATTTTTTTTTTTAATGATTCTAATTCATTCATATAAGAAATTATTATACATTAAGAAATGAACAAAATTTACAAAAAAAATTTTTTATTTGAAGATGTCTCTTCAATAGCAGGTGTGGGGAAAAAACTTTCTTTATATTTAAAAAAGAAAAAAATTGAAAAAGTAAACGATTTACTGTGGAATTTGCCTTATTCATTTACTGACAGGTCTGAGACGGCTACATTAAATAAATTAGAAATAGGAAAAATTTTTACTATAAAAATCAAAGTTATTAAATATAATTTTCCAAGAATTAGAAATCTACCTAGTAAAGTTCTTTGTAAAGATGAATTTGGCCGAATAGATCTTATTTTTTTTAACAGTCGTGAAGGATATATTCGAAAAATTTTACCCATAGATGAATGGGTTGCTGTTAGCGGAAAAGTAAATTTTTTTAAAAATAAATATCAAATAACAAATCCTACATATGTAGAAAAAATTGAGCAAATAGAATTAGTAAAAAAAATTATTCCTAAATATTCTTTAACAGAAGGCTTGTCTGAAAAGATATACTCAAAAATAATAGAGAAGGTATTTTCAAAAATTCCAGAAATTGATGAATGGCATAACAAAAATTTTGTAAAAAAGATGAATTTTTTAAGTTGGAAAGATTCAATTCAACAATTACACACTTCTAAGATTGAAAAAGATTTAAGTTCTAATTATTTGATGAGGCTTGCTTATGATGAAATATTTGCCAATCTTTTATTCAATTCATATAATAGAAATAAAATTAAAAAAGTCAAAAAAAACAAAAAAGTTTTTTCCGAAAAACACTCAGATAGATTAATTAAAACATTGCCTTATGATTTAACAAATGGACAAAAAAGAATTGTAAAAGAGATTGAGTTAGACTTACGATCTCCACAGAGAATGTTTAGAATACTTCAGGGAGATGTGGGTTCTGGAAAAACTATTGTATCAATAATAGCTGCGTTAGATGTAATTGAATCTGGGTATCAATGTGGTCTGATGGCGCCAACAGGTATTTTAGCAGAACAACATTTTTTATTAATTAAAAAATTGATTGAGAAAACCAACCTAAACATAAATGTTTCACTTTTAACCGGAAAGACAGATCCTAAAGAAAGAAAGAAAATTTTAGTAGACTTAAAGAATAATAAAATTAGTTTTGTAATCGGTACACATGCGTTATTTCAAAAAACTATCAATTTTAACAAACTAGGCTTAGTAATAATTGATGAACAGCACAAGTTTGGTGTGCAACAAAGAATTAATTTTGCAAAAAAAGGTGGTTCAAATTGTGATGTTCTACTAATGTCAGCAACACCTATCCCTAGAACCATGATGATGTCAATTTATGGAGATATGGATACTTCTAGGTTAATGGAAAAACCAGTTCAAAGAAAAAAAATTATTACACTGAGTAAGCCTGAAAATAAAATTGATGATCTTTGGCCGTTTATAAAAAAGAAAATTGAAAACAAAGAGCAAATATTTTGGGTTTGCCCATTAATAGAAGACTCCAGCAAGTTGGATTTTTCCTCGACTGCGAAATTATTTAAATTATTAAGTAAAAAATTTGATAAAAAAGTCGGTATTATCCATGGCTCTCTCGATCAAAATGAAAAAGAAAAAGTATTAACGGAATTCTTAAACAACAAGATTTCAATTCTTGTTTCAACTACCGTCATTGAAGTTGGAATAGATTTTCCTAATGCAACTGCAATAATTATTGAGAATGCTAATAAATTTGGCTTAGCACAATTACATCAATTAAGAGGCAGAATAGGAAGAGGAGAAAAACCTGGAACCTGTATTTTGATGTTCAAAAAGCAATTAAGTCAGAATGCAAAGAAAAGAATTCAAATTTTGAAATCTTCAGATGATGGTTTTTATATAGCAGAAGAAGATATGCGCTTAAGAGGATATGGAGATATTATTGGTTTTAAACAAAGTGGAATAAAACTTTTTAAGATAGCTGATCCTGTCCATCACGAAAATTTGTTCAAGCTTGCGGAAAAAAATATTGGTGAATTAAGCGATGAAGAACTCAATAATAGCAAATATGATATTTTACTGAAACTTTTTGATAAAGTTGATCTTACTAATCAAGAAGGTACATCTTCCTGAAAATTAAACTATTGAGATGTTCCTGCTGAGACAATGAATCTAGACGCTTCTTCAAAAGACATGTCTAGATAAATTAAATCTTTTTTAGGAATCATTAATAAAAAACCACTTGTAGGGTTTGGTGTTGTTGGTACAAAAACATTTACCAAGTCTTCTTTGGTTTTTTTTGAAATTTCACCTTTATTGTCTTTTGTAGAAAAACCAACTACCCAAATACCTTTTCTTGGATACTCTAAAATAACTACACTTTTTTTTGAATTATTTGATTGAGTAAAAGATTCTGTTAGCTGCCCTACTGCTGAATATATAGTTCTTAAAATTGGAATTTTTTTTAAGATATTGTTAAAAATTTCTAAAACTTTTTTACCTAAAAAAGACAAAGAAAGACTTCCAATTAAAGTTATAAGAATAATTGTTATAAGAATTTCTATGCCAGGTATATCAAATGGTAGATAATTATTAGGGTTTATTTTTTGTGGTAAAAAATTAGATGAAACTCGTATTATAAATAATGTTAGATATATAGTGATGCCTATAGGTATGAGAACAATGGCTCCAGTTATGAAGTAATTACGTATTCTTACAAATATAGATTTTTTAACTTTTTCAGACATTAATGATAACTAGAATAAACAATAAAAACTACTAGAAATATAAAAATTGCAATTAATGTTTTATTATTTAAAATCATAAAATTATTGATATATGATTCATAACATAAATAGAAGAAAATTTATTGAACTAATTGGTTGCGGTTGTTGCAGCTTAGCTTTGCCGTCTTGTACTACCGTACCTATAACTAAAAGACGACAACTTTCTATTTATCCTGAAGCTTCTATAAACAGATCTGCTGCTAAAGCTTATGAAAATTTTAAAACAAAAAACAAATTAATTACTGACAGCAAACAGCTAAGCTCAATTAAAGGGATTGGGAGAAGAATAGAATTTGCCGTCACAAGCTTTTTTTTAAAAGAAAATGGTGAAGACCCAACAAGTAATTTTCAGTGGGATTACATTTTAGTAGACAATGATAAGGTAAAAAATGCCTGGTGTATGCCCGGAGGAAAGATTGCTATCTATACAGGTATATTAAAGATAACACAAAACGATAATGCACTTGCTGCTGTTATGGGTCATGAAATAGCTCATGCCGTAGCTAAACACTCTGTGGAGAGAGCGAGCCAAGCACTTACTGTTAACATAGGATCCCAAGTAGCTGATATTTTTTTAGGGGGAGCTATTAACAGAACTAGAAATACAATTGGGCGATCAAGTGGGATGGATATTTTTCAATTAGGTATTTTTAATCCATTTGGTAGAAAACAAGAAACAGAAGCAGATTATTTGGGGTTAATTTTTTCTTCATTAGCTGGATACGATATTAGAGAGGCCTCTAAACTTTGGGAGAGAATGAGCGAGAGTAACAAAGGTAAAGAACCACCTCAGTTTATGAGTACACACCCATCTAGTGCAAACAGAATTATTAATTTAAACAAATGGGTTACAGAAGTAATTGTTAAATACCCACCAATAAAAAGAATTTAAATTTGGTGAGCCCTGATGGACTCGAACCATCGACAGCTTCCTTAAAAGGGAAGTGCTCTACCAACTGAGCTAAGGGCCCTAAAGAAAAATGTTTTATATATAAAACACAAAGAATTCAAACAAAAATTTGATTAATTAAAATTTATTTATATATCTATAGTAAAACTTAATAAATGTTCCTTTTTTAATCTCTTTTCTTATTTCATTCATAAATTGCTGGTAAAAATTAATGTTATGAAGAGAAATTAGCATAGAAGCTAAAATTTCATTTGTTTTAATTAAATGATTTAAGTAGCTTTTTGAATACATGTTTAAACTTCTGATTGATGTGTTAAGATCTAGTGGTGTTTTATCATTTTTATATTTTGCGTTCCTCAAATTAACTTTCCCTTCCCAAGTAAAAGCCAACCCTGTTCTGCCTGATCTTGTGGGCATAACACAATCGAACATATCTATGCCACTTTTAACTGCTCCAAGAATATCTGAGGGTGTCCCGACACCCATTAAATATCTAGGTTTGTTTTTAGGCATATAATTAACTGTACTATTCAAAATATTAAACATTTGTTCTTGGCTCTCACCTACTGCTAAACCACCCATAGCATAACCATCAAATTCTATAGATGTAAGTTTTTCCAAACTATCTAACCTAAGATTTTTATCAAGACCTCCTTGAATAATTCCAAATAAAGCTTTTTTTTTATTATTTCCAAACTCAGTTTTGCAACGCTTAGCCCAATTAGTTGATATATCTATAGCACTAATTAATTTTTCTTTTTCATTAGTTAACTTTGGACATTCATCTAAGACCATTAATATATCTGAATTAATACTTTTTTGGATTTGAATACTTTTTTCAGGGCTTAAAACAAATTTTTTTCCGTCTAGGTGAGAAGAAAAAACTGCTCCTATATTAATGTCAATTTTATTTAATTTCGCCAACGACATAATTTGAAATCCTCCTGAATCTGTTAAGATTGGTTTTGGCCAATTCATATATTTGTGCAAACCTCCAAATAGATCAAGAGTATTTGTTCCAGGTCTAATCATTAAGTGATAGGTGTTTCCTAGGATAATTTGTGATCCAGTAGATAAAAGGTCTTCTGTGAAAACACCTTTAACAGTTCCTAAAGTACCAACGGGCATGAAGGCGGGAGTATCTACGACGCCTCTAGACGTGTAAATTTTTCCTAGCCTTGCTTCTTCATCTTGAGATATTAACTCAAATGAAAACTCTTGTTCGTTCATTAAGCTTATTTTTTTGATCTTAAAGAAATAATCATATCTGGATTATCAACGGCGCCATTATTTCCATCACCTCTTTTAATCTTATCTACAAATTCCATCCCTTTAATAACTTTTCCAAAAGCTGTGTAGTTTCTATCTAAGTGCGGAGCACCCTCAAATACAATATAAAACTGACTGTTAGCACTGTTAGGATCAGAAGATCTGGCCATTGATAAAACACCTCTGTTGTGGGCAATGTCACTAAATTCAGCTTTAAGATCTGGTAAATCTGAACCACCAGTTCCAGCTAAATCCAAATTAAATTCTGGTGAATTACTATTTCCAAATTTAACATCTCCAGTCTGTGCCATAAAGCCTTCTATTACCCTGTGAAACACGACGCCATCGTATTTTCCTTCATTGGCTAGTGTCTCAAATCTTTTGACATGACTTGGAGCTACTTTTGGATAAAGTTCTATCTCAACATCGCCATCTTTTAATTTTAAAATCATTTTTTTCTCCTTTGTGTGTGCATTGTTTATAGTTATAAATAAAATTAGTAAAAATAGTAAAGTTCTTTTCATTATATTTTATCCTTTACTGATTTAATAACGGACTTTGTTACAAATTGACTTATATTACCTTTTAATCTTGCTATCTCTTTAACAAAGTTTGATGAAATAATCTGATTTTCAACATCCGACATTAAAAAGATAGTTTCAATGTTCTTGTTTAATTTCTTGTTCATTCCGGCCAATTGAAATTCATACTCAAAATCAGATACAGCTCTCAATCCACGGACTATAATAGAGGCATTGAATCGTTTGCAGAGATTAATGGTTAATGTGTTAAAAGGAACAACAATAATTCTTTTTTTATTTAGTTTTAAGTCAGTAAAAAGAGATTTTTTTATTATTTCAATTCTTTTTTCGATAGGAAAAAAATAATTTTTATTTTTAGTATTTGTAGTCGCAACTATCAATCTATCACAAAGCTTTAAAGACTTTTGAATAACATCGGCATGGCCTAATGTAATCGGGTCAAAAGTTCCGGGGTAAATTGCAGTTCTCATTTTTAATTGATATTATCCTCGATTTTAATAGCTGAAACAACTTTTTCAGCTCCAGAAAGTTTTTTTATAGTTACGCCCTGAGTATTTCTTCCCGCAACTCTTATCTCTTTAACGGCACATCTCATTACACTACCTTTGTCAGTTGACAATATAATCTCATCACTTTCTTCAACCACTAATGTTGAAGCTACACTTCCATTTCTAGGTGAGTTAATAATTCCTATAATACCTTTGCCTCCTCTGTTTGTCACTCGATATTCTAAAAAAGAAGTACGTTTGCCATAACCATTTTCAGTTATAGATAATATAAATTTATTTAAACCATTTTTTATTTTATCATCTTTGTTAATAGTTTTCATTTTGATTTGAGGAGAATCTAGTACAGATAAAGAAATAACTTTATCATTATCTGATAGTTGTATGCCTCGTATTCCTTTTGAAGACCTTCCTTTAAACAATCTAAGTTTCTTAGCCATAAATCGAATACATTTACCATTTTTTGTACTCATCATTATGTCTTGATCATCTCTACAAATTCTTACACCCACAATTTTATCATTAGTTTCTAGCTTCATAGCTATTTTTCCATTAGCGTTAATGTTCGAAAAGTCCTCTAAACTATTTTTTCTAACATTTCCATTAGCCGTTACAAAAATAACTAATAAATTTTTCCAAAGGCCCTCGTCTTCTGGCAATGGCATAATTGAACTAATAGATTGATGGTTTTTTAAAGGTAAAATATTAAATAACGATTTCCCTTTAGAGCTGGGGCTACCCTCTGGAATTTTCCAGGCTTTAATTTTAAAAGCAAGACCTTCAGAAGAGAAAAAAATAACTGGTGTATGGGTGTTTGCAGTGAAAATTTGAACTACAAAATCTTCATCTCGCGTAATTATACTACTTTTCCCGACCCCGCCTCTTTTTTGTTTTTTTAAACTTTCTAAAGGACTTCTCTTTATATAACCCTGATTGGTAATGTTTATTACAACAGATTCTTTTTGAATAGTTTCTTCAATGCTATAATTCAATACAGCGTCTGTAATTTTAGTTCTTCTAGGTACAGCGAATCTTGTCTTAACCTCTGCAAGTTCTGAGCTTATTACTTTATAGAGTTCTTTTTTAGAGCTTAAAATTTTATTATATCCAATGATTAAATCAGATAATTTATTTATTTCAGATTCTATTTCACTAATGCCATAGGCTGTTAATTTCTGAAGTCTTAATTCTAAAATCGAATTAACTTGTTCTTCGGATAATTCATAACTGGTAGGAGTTTTTTTCTTTTCAATTAAAACAATTAATTTGATGCTTTTTTTTATTTTCCATTTTTTAGATAAAAGGTTTTTTTTAGCTGTTTCTGTATCTTTAGAGTTTTTAATAATTTTAATAACTTCGTCAATATTTTCGACAGCCGTAGCAATTCCAATTAAAATGTGTGCTCTCTCTTCTGCTTTTTTTAAATCAAATTTAATTCTTTTGGTTAAGGTTTCTTCTCTGAATTTTACAAACTCAGAAATAAATTCTTTTAAATTAAAAATTTTTGGTTTATTTTCTACAATCGCAAGTGTGTTAAAACCAAAAGAGCTTTCAATATTTGTTAGTTTGTATAACTGTCTTCTTATAGTTTCACCTTCTACTCCCCTTCTTAATTCTACAACAACTCTAATACCCTCTCTATTAGACTCATCTCTTATGTCGCTAATACCCTCAATTTTTTTCTCTCTAGCTAGTTGAGCAATTCTTTCAACTAAAACAGATTTGTTAACTTGGTATGGAATTGATTTAATAACTAACATTGATTTATCGTTTTTAAGAATTTCTTCTTCAATCTCTCCTCTGATTTTAAATGACCCTCTTCCTTTATTGTAGCCTTGTTTAATAATATCAGTACCAATAATTACTCCACCAGTAGGAAAGTCTGGACCAGGAATATGTTTCATAAGTTGAGCTATAGTAATGTCTTTGTTGCTAATGTAGGCATTCGTTGCGTCTATCACTTCTCCTAAATTATGAGGAGGTATACTGGTTGCCATACCTACAGCGATGCCACCGGCACCATTCACTAAAAGATTTGGGTATTGAGACGGTAAAACAACAGGTTCTCTTTCTGTTTCGTCATAGTTATTTCTATACGCTACAGTATTTTTTTCTAAATCTTCAGTTAAGAACTGAGCGATTTTTCCTAACTTAGTTTCTGTGTAACGCATTGCTGCCGGAGGGTCTCCATCTATTGAGCCAAAATTTCCTTGGCCTTCAATTAACGGGAGACTCATTGAAAAGTCTTGAACCAGTCTTACAAGAGCATCGTAGACAGATTGATCACCATGAGGGTGATATTTACCTATTACATCTCCAACTATTCTTGCAGATTTTCTGAAAGGTTTCGACCAGTCGTAACCACCTTTATACATGGCAAAAATTATTCTTCTGTGAACAGGTTTAAGACCATCGCGAACGTCGGGCAATGCTCTGCTGACAATTACGCTCATTGCATAAGAGAGGTAAGATGAGCTCATCTCATCTGATACTAATATAGGTTTAAACGAATTATTGTTTTGATTGGTTATGTTTTCCATTAAATTTAGAAAGGAATTTCATCATCCAGGTCATTGTTTACTGACTGGATATCATCATTGGGTAAAGAGCTTTTGTTTTCAGAAACTAAATTTGAACTCTCACTCTTACTTTTTCCATCTAACATAGTAAGACTTGAGTTGTACCCTTGTAGAACCACTTCTGTAGAGTATTTATCTTGACCGGAGGATTCATCTTTCCATTTTCTTGTTGTTAAAGCTCCTTCAACATAAATATTTGCACCTTTCTTTAAATATTGTTGAACAACGCTAACGAGACCTTCGTTAAAAATTACTACTCTATGCCATTCGGTTTTCTCTTTTTTTTCGCCAGTAGATTTATCTTTCCACGATTGACTAGTGGCAACACTAAGTCTTGCGACACTTTTACCGTTAACCATTTGTTTAATTTCAGGATCTGCGCCAAGTCTTCCGATTAATAGTACTTTATTTAAACTTCCAGACATAATTTTAGTTGTTAATATGTGATTTGTTATTTAATAACAATTAAATTTATATCATATAAACAACTTATTTATAAGATGATTATTGATAAGAATTAAAAATATGTTGAAAAAAATCATTATAAAAGGTGCAAAAGAACATAATTTAAAAAACGTCTCTGTAGATATTCCAAAAGATAAGCTTGTTGTAATTACAGGACTTTCTGGGTCAGGAAAATCATCTTTAGCTTTTGACACTATCTATGCTGAAGGACAGAGAAGATATGTGGAAAGTTTATCAGCATACGCACGCCAATTTTTAGATAAGATGAAAAAACCAAAAGTTGATCTTATAGAAGGATTAAGTCCAGCTATATCAATAGAACAAAAAAATACATCTAAAAATCCTAGATCTACCGTAGCAACAGTTACCGAAATCTATGACTACATGAGAGTCTTGTACGCTAGAGTCGGTGTTCCCTACTCTCCGTTCACAGGGAAACCTATTGTCTCTCAATCGGTGAGCGAAATGGTAGATAAAATTAAAACATTGCCAAAAAGCAATACTATTTTTTTACTTGCTCCTATAGTTAGAGGAAGAAAAGGAGAATATAAAAAAGAAATTTTAAATTACAAAAAAAGAGGATTTCAAAAAATAAAAGTAGATGGAAAGTACTATGAAATCAGTGAGTTTCCAGAATTAAACAAGAAAGTCAAACACGATATTTCAATTATTATAGACAGAATAATAATAAATTCTAATATTGGAAATCGATTAGCCGACAGTGTAGAAACTGCATTGAATATTTCTAATGGTCTTTTGGTTGTTGAATATGAAGACGAAACATTACCTAAAAAATTCAGAAAAGTTGAAACGATTACTTTTTCCTCAAAATTTTCATGTCCTGAAAGCGGTTTTACATTAGAAGAGATAGAACCAAGATTATTTTCATTTAACAGTCCTTACGGTGCATGCGAAGAGTGTGAAGGTATTGGACATAATTTAAATGTTGACCCAAATTTGGTTGTGCCAGATACCAAAAAAAGTCTACAAGATGGTGCTGTGGAACCATGGGCTAAATCTACTTCGTTATATTACGCACAAACTTTAGCATCTATTGCAAAACACTATAAATTTTCTTTGTCCGATTCTTGGAAAAAATTATCAAAAAAAATTCAAGATGTAATATTGTATGGATCAGATGAAGAAGAAATTAAATTTTCTTACGATGATAACTATCAATCTTATACAACTAAGAAAACTTTTGAGGGTGTCGTAAACAACCTTGAAAGAAGATACTTGGAAACTGATAGTGAGTGGAAAAGAGAAGAAGTTGCTCAATATCAAAGTGAATCTAATTGTGAAAAATGTAAAGGACAAAGATTAAAAGAAGAATCTTTATGCGTAAAAATAAATGAACTTAATATTAGTGATGTAACAAAAAAATCTATTGACGATGCTAAGCAATGGTTTGATAATTTAAATTCTGTTTTAAATGATAGGGATAAAAAAATAGCTACACATATATTAAAAGAAATAAATGAAAGACTTAATTTTCTTTTAAATGTCGGGCTTAATTACTTAACTCTATCAAGAGAATCTGGAACTTTATCTGGGGGTGAAGCACAAAGAATTCGTTTAGCTTCACAAATTGGCTCTGGACTAACTGGTGTTCTGTACGTTCTAGATGAACCATCTATTGGCTTACATCAAAGAGACAATAAAAAATTAATAACTGCATTAAAAAAACTTAGAGATCTTGGAAATACAGTTATTGTTGTGGAGCATGATACCGAAACTATGGAAAATGCAGATCATATTATAGACATAGGACCAGAAGCAGGAGTGCACGGTGGCGAGATAGTAGCTGAAGGAAGTTATAATGACATTGTTAAAAATACAAAAAGTATAACTGGAAATTATTTATCTGGAAAAAAATATATAGCTTTACCAAGAAAAAGGAGAACAGCAAAAAATGGTAGGTTTCTTGAAATTATCGGTGCCACAGGTAATAATTTAAAAAAAGTAGATCTAAAAATACCACTAGGTGCCTTTACTTGCGTTACCGGAGTATCGGGAAGTGGCAAATCAACTTTGGTACTTCATACGCTTTTCAATGCTTTAAATTTGATTTTAAACACAACAAAAGCAAAAAAAACACCTAAGGCTTTTAGAAATTACAAAGGTACAGAATTGATAGATAAAATTATTGATATTGATCAATCTGCGATAGGCAGAACACCGAGATCAAACCCCGCAACATATACTGGAGCTTTTGGCCCTATACGAGATTGGTTTGCTTCTCTCCCAGAAGCAAAAGCAAGAGGCTATAAAATAGGAAGATTTTCTTTTAATGTTAAAGGTGGCCGATGTGAAACATGTGAAGGTGACGGTGTTATTACTTATGAAATGCACTTTTTACCTGATGTATTTATACCTTGTGACACTTGTAAGGGTACAAGATATAATAGAGAAACATTAGAAGTTAGATTCAAAGATAAAAATATAGCTGATGTTCTGGATATGACAGTCGAAGAAGGTTGTGATTTTTTTGAAAATATTCAAACAATTAGATCAAAACTAATAACATTAAAACACGTAGGTTTAGGTTACATAAAAATTGGACAACAGGCTACAACCCTTTCCGGTGGTGAAGCTCAAAGAATAAAATTAGCTAAAGAACTATCAAAAAGATCTACAGGAAGAACTCTCTACATATTAGACGAACCTACTACTGGACTTCATGCTCATGACATTAAAAAGCTTTTAGAAATATTACAGGCATTTGTAAATACAGGTAATACAGTTGTGGTAATCGAACATAATCTAGATGTAATTAAAACAGCTGACTGGGTAATTGATATGGGGCCTGAAGGTGGCGTAGAGGGAGGCGAAATAATAGCTGAAGGAACTCCAGAAAAAGTCTCAGAAACAAAAGGAAGCTATACAGGTCAATTTTTGAAGGATATTTTGTTCAAAGATACGATGAAAAAAACTGCATAGATAATAAATTTTATGCTATAAGAGAATCATGGGAAATCTACTTCAATCTTTATCTAAAACTATTCACGCTTCAATTATCCTTTCTATATTACTATTCTTTAGCTTACATTTTTTTGGTGATGGTTTCGCATTTGATAGAATATTCTATAGCTGGTTATTCAGATACCTTCATGTTATTGCCGGTATTATGTGGGTTGGATTGCTTTGGTATTTAAACTTTGTACAGATTCCCTCAATGCCAAAAATTCCAGATGAACAAAAACCTGCTATATCAAAAGTAATAGCACCAGCAGTTTTATTTTGGTTTAGATGGGCTGCACTTGCGACTATCGTAACAGGATTAATTGTAGCTACGTTAAATGGTTATGTTCACCAAGCAATGACACTTGGAATTGGAAGTGGTTTTGGAAAAAATGCTGCAATTGGTATTGGCATGTGGCTAGGAATAATAATGGCATACAATGTTTGGTTTGTTATTTGGCCTAATCAGAAAAAAGCGCTAGGCATAGTAGAATGTACGCCAGAAGAAAAAGCAAAATCAGCAAGAACTGCAATGTTATTTTCAAGAACTAATACATTACTTTCATTGCCAATGTTACTATCAATGGTAGCCGCTCAAAATCTTTATTAAAAATTATATATCGTCGTCTTTTAAAAGGGTTTTTTGTGTCACTTTAAAATAATTAAGAACAGGACTTGCAACAAATATTGAAGAATAAGTTCCTATTATAACACCTAATATCATTGCAAAAGAAAAACCTTTTAAGATTTCGCCGCCTAAGATAAAAATTGAAAATAAAGCTAGCAGTGTAGTTAGAGAGGTAATTACAGTTCTGGACAAAGTTTCGTTTACAGATATATCAGCAATTTCATTGGTTTTAAGTTTTGAATATTTTAATAAGTTTTCTCTAATACGATCAAATATTACAACAGTATCATTCATGGAATAACCAACTATTGTTAAAACAGCTGCAACTATAGATAAATTTACCTCAAATGATAGAATAGAAAAAATACCAAGAGTGACAATGACATCGTGAATAAGTGCTGTAATAGCGCCAAGACTGAATTGCCATTCAAATCTAACCCAGATGTAAAATAACATCGCTCCTAATGCCAAAGCTATAGCAATAACTCCTTGTTCAAGAAGTTCACTGCTTACTTTTGGTCCAACAGTTTCTACCCTTCTAAAATTAACTCCAGTATTAATTTTTTTTGAAATAATACTTTTTAAGTCAGCTATAAATTTTTTATTTTTATTTGCATTCATTTCAAATTTAATTAAGAAATCTCCCTCTTTACCAAATTCTTTAACATTTACATCTCCAAGTTCGGATATGTTTAATGCACTTCTAATCTCTTGTATTTGAATGTTTTTATTTTCAATCCTAATTTCTAATAAAGTGCCCCCTTTAAAATCGACACCATAGTTTAATCCTTTAAAAAATAAGAATAAGATACTAATAAGTACAACTAATACTGAAAAAATATTTGCAACGTTAAAGAATTTAGAAAAATTTATTTTATTTGTCATTATAATTTAAAGTATTTTCCTTCCTTGTCGTTAAGAACAATCACTGAAGTTAGATGTCTAGCAATAAAGTATGCAGAAAATAGTGTAGTTGTTATACCTATCCCGAGTGTTACAGCAAATCCTTTTACAGGCCCTGATCCAAAAATAAATAAGATTACCGCAGCTATCAATGTTGTAACATTAGCGTCAATCACAGTAATCTTAGCTTTGTTATAACCTGTATCAAAAGCATGAATAATTGTTTTTTCTGTTTTCAATTCTTCTTTAATTCTTTCGTAAATCAGTACATTTGAATCAACAGCCATACCAACTGTTAAGATAATGCCAGCAATGCCAGGCAAAGTTAATGTTGCTTCAAGTAGTGTTAAAATTCCAACCATCATAACTAAATTTGCCATAAGTGAAATATTAGAGACCAGGCCAAAAATTCTATATTTAATTAACATAAATATAATAACTAGTATAAATCCTACTATAAGTGAGAACATACCGGCCTCTATTGAGTCTCTGCCTAGATCTGGGCCAACTGTTCTTTCTTCAACAATATTAATTGGCGCTGGTAAAGCCCCTGATCTAAGTAATAAAGCTAAATCCGTAGCTTCTTGAAATGAAAATCCACCTGAAATAGTTCCTGAGCCACCTGTAATAGGTTCACGTATATTTGGAGCGCTAATTACAGAATTATCAAGTACAATCGCAAGTCTACGGCCAACGTTCTCTGTGGTAATTTTTCCAAATTTTTGGGCCCCTTGTCTATCTAAAGTAAAACGTACAAGTGGTTGATTAGACTGATTGTCAAATTGTGGTTGTGCATCCACTAAATTATCTCCACTGACAACAACACGTTTACTTACTGTAAGTTCTTCGTTATTTTCAGATAAAATTAGTTTTTCAGAACCAAAGCTATCATCTTTAGAGACAAGTCTAAAAGTCAATTGAGCTGTTTTTCCAAGGAGTTCTTTGATCCTAGTCGGACTATCTATTCCTGGTAGTTCAACTAAAATTCTTTTGTCTCCTCTTTGAAGAATAGTTGGTTCTTTTGTACCTACATCATCGATACGTCTTCTGATAATTTCTATAGATTGTTTTAAAGCAGCGTTGTTTAAACTTATAAGTCCAAAATTAGAAAATTTTATAAAAGCCTTATTTTGATTAAATTCTAGATCTAGTTCAAACTTATTGTACTCGGAAATAAAATTATTGACTGTATTCTCTTGCCGCTTAAAAAAAATATTTTTTAATTTATCCTGTTGTTCTTTTTCTATTGATAAAGTTATGTTGTTTGATGAAACTGAGAAGTCTTTAAAATTTATTTCATTTTTGTTTAGCAATTTTTTTATTGGAATTACTTTGGTCTGAAGTTTT
>Ga0308019_10000770_pt1 | contig 19947 bp, 14 predicted proteins | sample Neamet284_FD_203135 | JGI IMG/M metagenome (GOLD analysis project Ga0308019, IMG submission 203135) | Marine microbial communities from water near the shore, Antarctic Ocean - #284 | ecosystem: Environmental > Aquatic > Marine > Unclassified | place: Southern Ocean | collected 2014-10-01 | reverse complement strand
TATATTTACAAGAGATGGTGACTCAGGAAGAACATTTTCCAGCAAAGTACAAGTAGGAATGGTTGGCATCAATATTCCAATACCTGTTCCAATGGCTTTCCATAGCTTTGGTGGTTGGAAGAGATCTTTATTTGGGGATCACCACATGCATGGTCCAGAAGGTGTTAGGTTTTATACTAAATTAAAAACAGTAACGTCAAGATGGCCTACAGGATCAAGATTTGATCCAGAATTTGTAATGCCAACAATGAAATAAAAGGAGAAAAAATGAGAAAAAAAATAACCTTAATTGGCGCAGGACAAATAGGAGGAACGCTTGCCCATTTAATAGCTTTAAAAGAATTAGGTGACGTAGTTTTGTTTGATGTAGCTGTAGGAATAGCAAAAGGTAAAGCTTTAGATATTGCACAGTCGTCACCAGTAGAAGGGTTTGGCATCAACCTAACGGGAACTAATAATTATGAAGACACAAAAAACTCAGATGTAATAATAATAACGGCAGGTGTTCCTAGAAAACCAGGCATGACCAGGGATGACCTATTAGACATAAATTTAAAAATTATAAAGCAAGTTGCTGAAGGAATAAAAAAAACTTCACCTAATGCTTTTGTTATATGTATAACAAATCCTTTAGATGTAATTGTAATGGCGTTACAAAAATATTCAGGTTTACCAAAAAATAAAGTAGTTGGGATGGCAGGAATTTTAGATTCTTCAAGATTTATATATTTTTTATCACAAGAGTTGAATGTGCCTGTAGCAAAAATTAAGTCACTAGTTTTGGGAGGACATGGTGACAGTATGGTTGCAATGGTAAACCATACAAAAGTTGATGGAAAAAATTTAGAAACACTAGTTGCAGATAATAAAATTACCAAAGAAAAATTAGATAGAATAATAGAAAGAACAAAAAAAGGTGGAGCAGAAATCGTTAAATATTTAGAAAAGGGGTCAGCTTTTTATGCCCCAGCTTCCTCAGGTATACAAATAGCCGAGTCATACTTAAAGGACTTGAAAAAAGAACTTCCATGTGCAGCTTTTTTGAATGGCGAGTATGGGGTATCAAATATTTACGCAGGAGTACCTGTGGTTATTGGAAAAGAAGGAGTTGAAAAAATAATAGAACTTAATTTGACTAAAATAGAAAAAGAAAATTTTCAAAATTCCATCGACGCAGTTAAAGAACTTTTTCAAGCAGCAATAAAAATAGATTCAGATTTAGCAAGCTAATCTTTCTTAAATGAAAAAAATATTTATATTTACTTTTATAATTCTAGTTAGCGTATTCGCTGGCTATGAAAATCCTAAATTAGTAGAAAATCCCAAAAAATATGTTAATTATTTTTTAAAAAAAATTGGAATAGTTGAAAGTTTTATTGTTTCGAAGAATAAAGAAAGTAATGAAATTCAAAAAGAAGAAAAATCATTGGAATTTTTTGCAAACTCTTTTACAGTAGAATTAAAAAAAATTAGATCAATCAAAGGAAAAACAGCCTCAGTTGTCTTTGAGGAAAATTCAAATTATAGAATCTTTACTCAAAGTGGGTCTGATATAACTAAAAAAAAAATTGAAGAAATGAATTTACCAATTGATTTTACTTTGGAAAATGGAGGTGGAGTAAAGAGTGTTATAAACATGAATGAAAAATATTTTGCTCTAATTTCTAGAAAAACATTTGGGTGTTATCATGCTAGTTTAATAGAATTAGACAATCCAAGAATTATTTTGGATAGTAAGTGCATTAAAGATGATGAGAATATAGATTTTGCAGGTCTCGGGGGTGGCTATCTTTTTAAAGACAACAATTTACTTTTATCAGTTGGTACACCAACACACAATTCAGATGATATTGATTTATTGGCGCAGAAAAAAGATTCAATTTTCGGAAAAATTTTAGAATTTACGGAGGGGGATTTACAAAATAATACTCAAGTTGCTTTTAAAATATATTCTTCTGGGCATAGAAACCCTCAAGGATTAGTTTTAGTTGGAAAAAATATATATTCAACTGAACATGGTCCACAAGGAGGAGATGAATTAAACAAAATAGATAGAGGTAATAATTATGGGTGGCCCACAGCATCACTAGGAACAAGATATGGGGGCAGGTCGTATAAAAAAAATCATTCAAAAAATAATTTTGCTGAACCTATTTTTTCTTTTTTGCCTTCTATAGCTCCTTCTGCCCTCACATCATGTCCGATAAATTTAAAAAATTACTATAGTGGCTATACATGTTTAATGGGTCTGACATTAAGGGAGATGTCTTTAATGATTTATTTAATTGATGAAACTAAAAACAAATTAGTATCTTATGAAAAAATAATAATAGACAAAAGACTAAGGCATTTTGGTCTAAATAAAAATGGAACACTTCATTTGAATAAAGAAAACTTCTATATAAGCTCTGATAAAGATGGACTCTACAAGATTAAATTTAAAGATTTTAGATAGTTAATTCTTTTTATAAACACAAATTATATTTTTTCCGTATTTATAATTAGTTATAAAATCTAAAACTATAGTAATCGGAGAAAAAAACTTATCCCACAAAAATACTTTAATTTTTGAAGGATAAATCTCTTCTTTAAAAAATATTTTATTACAAAAATATAAAAAATACCCAACCATGTCTAAATAAATTAATTTTTCTACACTGGCATTTTTAAACTTATTATTTTTGAAAAAATTAATATTATATCTTTTACAATGTCCAATTGCTTTATCAAATTTACTATAAAGTTTTTGATGAGCTGGAACCAAAATAATTAAATGACCACCAGAATTTAGTTTTGATATTGCTAAATTGATTTCTCTTTTATCCTTTTTAATATGCTCAAGAACATTGAGATAAATTATAGTATTAAATTTTTTATTAATTTGATTTATTTTTTGGTTATTTATCTTTATGTTTTTTTTTTTAGAAAATTTTTTTTTAAGTACTAAGTAATTATTTTTATCTAAATCACTTAAGTAAATTTCTTTATAAGAATCATTATAATTTCTTGTGAAGCTTCCAATACCAGCACCAACTTCAAAAATTTTATTTTTAAAATATTTCTTAATCAAAAAATAAACATATTTTTGAAATACTTTAGCCGTATCAAATATTTCTAATTCTTTACCTGCGTAATCCATATTTTTGAACAACCATTTTTTTATACATACTTAAAAATAATTTATTTTTGTTATCAATCTTTTTGACTAAAATTTCATCACTTTTACTAAGATTTAATTCTAGTTTTTTTTTCTTAATTAATTTTAAAAATAATTTTTTTTTATTTTTATCTAATTTATTTTTAATAAATGAAATTGCAACTGCATATCCATCTTGATTAAACTGGTAAAAAAATTTTTTATCGGATTTATAAATCTTTTTTACCACTATGTAAATTGGATATAAATTATTTTTTTGTAAAAAAAAAATTATTAATTTCATGTTTTCTATAAAGTTATTTCTAATCATGAGCTCATAATCAATTAACCCCCCTTTACACATTTGTGGCACCATGTGTTTGTATTTACTGGAATAATGATAATTATGAATATCCTGTACGTACTCTTTATTATTATTTTTTATAAAAAAAATTTTGTAAAATATCCTCCAGGTTATTTTATTTATAAAAAAAGAGGAAAATTTAAAAAATAACTTTTCTAAATAATTTGCCTTAAAGTTTACATTTCTAAAATTATTTTTTAAATTTCTTATTGAATTTGCCGTAAAAACTATCGCAAAATTATTAGATCTAAAAAATGGATCAATCTGAACATACTTGTAATCAGCTTTATGGTTGAGTTCAAATTGTATCTCTTTGAGACTATTTAAAATTTTTGTATTAACTTTAAGGTTAGACGAAGGAATATTTTTTACCTTTATTCCCGCTCTAATAATTAGTCCCGACAACCCAAATGCACCAATATATTTGTTAAGTTCTCCAGAATTATTTCTAATAATCTTTATTTTTCCACTTTCATCTAATATTTCTAAATATCGAATTGTGTCCCCGAAACAGCTCACATTTTTTGAAGAATCTTTACCAATTACATTAGCCGAAATTGCACCACCGATTGATATTTTTTCACCACCGGGAACAGAGTATAAAGTGAGTTTTTTTGATTTTAAATATTTTATAAGATCGCAAATCATTACACCCGCCTCTACTTCTACGTAGTTATTTTTTTTGTTTACTTTATTTACCTTATTAAATTTTTTTAGAGATATTAAGATTGATTTTTGGTCACTGTTAATCGACTTACTATCGTAGGAACAGGCCCCTGTTTTTATTAGAAAATTCTTTTTTTCATATTTAAGTTTATTAAAAATTATTCTGATTTCTTTGAGATTTTGAGGAAATAGAGTAATCGCTTTTTTTCTGTAAGTATTGTTCCAAGAATTAATAACAGATATTTTCTGTTCAATATCATTAATTAATCTCATTTTTATGACTTTGGTTTTAAGAAATTAAAAATTACTTCTAATGATTTTAAATTTAAATTAGTTTTTAGAACCTTTTCCAAACTTTCAAAAAAGTATTCTACATTCTCTTTATCAATAACTAGAGAAGGGGACACACACAAATGATTTGAACCAGAAGCGTCATTAATTGAAGTTAAAATTCCATATTTTTCGTATAACTCACATGAAATTGCTGTAGCGGTTAATTTTTGTAAAAAGAAACTTTTATCTTTTATGAATCTTAAAGGTATATTCTCGATTAGTTTCGCCAAAGTGGAAGAATAAGATTTAAATATTATTCCATTCAAAATTCCATTCCCTTTAATAGCCTGTATTTTATCTGGATATTTTTTTTTTAATTCATCCAATTTGCTCGATAAAATAGACGATAACTGCTCTACTTGTTTTTTAAATTTTATATCAGAAACTATATTTAGAGCCTCTAAAGCTGTTACACTTTCTTCTCCAAATCCGTTGTATGTAGTAGTGTGTAAAAAAGTGTCGTTAAGGCCGCCATATGCGTCTGAGTAAGTATCTTCATCAATTACTAGACATGAAATAGAAGATTTTCCACCGCCTAATGTTTTTGACAAACATATTATATCTGGACTAACATTTTCAAAATTTTGATAATAAAACATCTTTTTTGATTTAAAAAAACCTGTGAAAACTTCATCAAAAATAACTTTAAAATTATATTTTTTCTTTAAAATAAATAGTTTTTTTATAAATTCATCCGAACAAGATTCAAGAAGACTGGCGCTGAAAGGCTCAATAATAACAGCATAAATACCCCCGTGTTCATGATACTTTATTACATTTTTTTCAAGATCATCAGGATTATTAAATTTAAAATCAAAACAATTACCCATAGAAGGAAATTGATTGTTTATTTTATAAGATCCAGAAACAGACCCACTTCCAATTAATTTTCCATGATACGATTTATTTGAATACAGTATATTTTTCTTTTTTCCATTAAACGATTTAAAGGAAACTTTAATAGCTGCTTCAACTGCTTCAGCACCTGAATTTAAAAAAAAAGATTTAGTAAGATTTTCGGAAAGTAAAGAAGATATACTGCTTGATAGTGCAGCCATGTACTTTGAAAAAATAATTTTATGAACTTCTAATTTATTTTTTTCTTGAAAAGCTAATCTTACATTAATTATTCTTGGATGATTATGACCCAATCCAAGAACACCTAATCCTCCAGTAAAATCTAAAATTTTTTTTCCTTCAGAAGTATAAATAAAAACTCCTTCGGCTCTATCAAAAAGATCATTACCAAAAGGGAGAGATGAATAAATTTTTGTCTGATTAGGGTTTATAAATTCTTTGTAAAGATTTTGAACTTCTTTAATAGTTAAATTATTTGCCTCATCTACTGTATATAATTTTTTTTTCAACATTTTATTAATATTTAAAATTTTAGTTAGAAGTACAATTAAATTTTTTTATAAACTAATTCACAATATAGCAATTATAAGTTAATAATTCATTATGAATAAAATATTTAGCAATAAACAGTATTGGATGCTAGTCACACTTATTTTATTCTCTTTCTTTGTAAATTTTTACTATGCAAATATTGGCGTTCTGGCCATTGACACTTTTGCTTTTTTTGACACTGCGTATAACATTTTACTAAAGAGGCACCCTTTTAAAGATATTTGGGTTACTACTGGACCTCTAGTCGATTATCTACAAGCGATATCTTTTAAAGTTTTTGGGTTTAATTGGACAAGTTACGTAATTCATGGTTCGATTTTAAATGTTGCAATAACGTTATCTTTTTATTTTACTCTTTTAAAGCTTGGTTTAAATCAATATTTAAGTTTTTTTTATTCAATTTGTTTAGCAACTCTTTGCTACGTAATATCAGGAACACCTTTTGCCTATATTCACTCTTATGTCTTTTCACTTATCTCAATTATGCTTTTTTTTATTTCAATAAAATATAAGTCAGGACTATCTTTTTTCATTTTACCGGTATTTATGTTTTTATCTTTTTTTAGTATGCAGACACCATCTACTTACGTAAATGTAATTATTTTATTTTCTCTATCTTTTTATTTTTTTTATAAATTTAAATTAAATTTAGTTCTTTATTTTTTATTAGGTAGTTTCTTTTCATTGTTTGCATTTATTTTTTATATTTATTATTTTGAAATACCTTTAATAAAATTAATACAACAGTATATTTTATTTCCTCTCTCAATGGGTGAAAGTCGCTTATTAGGAAATGAAACGGCAACCATTTCGTTTTTGGAAAGACTTACTTTTAGAAATGTTATAGGTCACTTCAAATTTATTAATATATTAATTCTTCTTCTTTTTGTTTTTACATTAACTGATTTATTAAAAAGAAAAATAAATAAAATTACTATAGAGGATTTAATTATAAATTTTTCAATTATTTTTTTAGGTATTACTTTAATTTTTAATCAACTTATAACATCCAATCAGACATATATTTTTTCTTTAATACCTTTTATAGGAGCATTTTTTCAAATATATTTAAAGAATAGATATCCAAATCTAAAATCAATTAATTATTTTTTAGTTTTATTGGTATTATTTTCAACAATTAAATATCATGAAGTCTATAACACAAAAAGAAAGTTTATGGATTTACAGCAAGTAGATTTAAATAAATCTATAAATGCTGAGTTGCTCGAAAAGAGATTTAAAAATTTAAAATGGATAACTCCTGACTTTCCAGAGAATCCAAAAAAAGAAATTAATCTTTTAAGAGAGGCATTAGATGAAATTAAAAAAGATAAAAGAATAAAAATGGTAATGACTAACTATCAGTTTTTTTCTCTTTTACTTCAAGAAAATCTTAATATACCTAACAGATGGTATACGCATGATAACATTAGCTATCCTTTAAAAAACCACAGATACTTTAAATTTTATCAAGAACATTTTTCCGAGAATATACTGAAGAATGATATAGAAGTTGTCTATACTGTTGGTGATATAGATTTTGAAAATTATAAAGTTTATCTAGAAAATATTTGTTTTGATAAATTTAATTTAAATACCCTTACGAATATTTATAAAATTAAAAATTGCACTTAGTAATTTCTTATAATTAATAAGACTAATTAGTCTTTTAATATTAATTTGATAATTATAGCGAAAAATTATAAAACTATTTGATAATTTATAGTATTTAAATCAGTTTTTAATTTTTTTTTAAACTAAACCTAATATTAGTATATTAATTAATCAGCACTTATGAATATTCACGAATACCAAGCTAAAAAGATTTTAAAGGATTACGGCGCACCCGTCTCAAATGGAGTAGTTTTATATGACAAAAATGAAATTGACGAAAAAATCAAAGTTTTAAAAAGTAGTCAATTCGTTGTGAAGGCTCAGATTCACGCTGGAGGTAGAGGAAAAGCTGGAGGAGTAATATTGACTAATAGTTTAGAAAATTTAAAACAAGAATCAGAGAATATGTTTGGTAAAGTTTTAATAACCAACCAAACAGGACCTGATGGAAAAGAAGTTAAAAGAGTTTATATTGAAGAGGCATCAGATATCTCCAAAGAATTTTATCTATCTTGCTTAGTTGATCGTGAAACTTCAAAAATAGCTTTTATAAGCAGTACCGAGGGTGGCATGGATATAGAAAAAGTATCAAGTGAAAGTCCAGAAAAAATTATTACTACAAAAGTAGATTTAGAAGACGAAATTTTAGAGGAGGATGTAAAAAAAATACTTAGTCCTTTTAATTTAGATCATACTCAAGAAAAAGATGGGAAAAAAATAATTAATGCTCTTTATAAAATTCTGATTGAAAAAGACGCAACTTTAATTGAAATAAATCCCTTAATAATTAACAAAAATAATAAACTTATATGTCTAGACGCAAAAATGAATTTTGATGATAATGCGATTTTTAGAAGACCTGAAATTTTAGAACTAAGAGATTTTAATGAAGAGGAAGAAATGGAAATTGAAGCAAGTAAGCACGACCTTGCATATATTAAACTTAATGGCTCCATAGGTTGTATGGTTAACGGAGCCGGTTTAGCAATGGCAACAATGGATATAATAAAACTTTACGGCAAAGAGCCAGCAAATTTTTTGGATGTTGGTGGAGGCGCTTCAAAAGAAAAAGTAGCAGCTGCATTTAAATTAATTTTATCTGACAAGAATGTTAAGGGCATTTTAATTAATATATTTGGAGGAATTATGCGATGTGATGTACTAGCACAAGGTGTAGTAGATGCAGCAAAAGAAATAAATCTTTCAGTGCCTCTAGTAGTTAGATTAGCAGGAACAAATTTTAAAGAAGGTAAGGAAATTTTAGATAAATCTAACTTAAAAATACTATCAGCTACAGATCTAAATGATGCGGCTAAGAAAATTGTAGAAGCTTTAAAATAAATGTCAATATTAGTAAATAAAAACACAAAAGTTATCTGTCAAGGTTTTACTGGTACTCATGGAACTTTTCACTCTGAACAAGCAATAAAATATGGAACTCAATTAGTTGGCGGAGTAACACCAAAAAAGGGAGGACAAAAACATTTAAATCTTCCAGTATTCAACACAGTTCAAGAAGCTAAAGATCAAACAGCCGCTAATGCAACGATGATATATGTCCCACCTAAATTTGCTGCTTCAGCAATAATAGAAGCAATTAATTCCAAGATAGAACTAATCGTTTGTATTACGGAGGGGATACCCATTTTAGATATGTTAAAAGTTAAAAAAGAATTAAGAAAAAATAAATCTAGGTTAATCGGCCCAAATTGTCCCGGCATAATAACACCTAACGAATGTAAAATTGGAATTATGCCAGCGAGCATTCACAAGAAAGGTTCTGTTGGAATAGTTTCAAGATCAGGTACTTTAACTTACGAGGCAGTAGCTCAAACAACAGCAAGTGGAATGGGACAATCAACATGTATTGGTATTGGTGGAGATCCTATCAACGGCACAAACTTTATTGATTGTTTAGAATTATTTCTCCAGGACGATGAAACAAAATCTATTGTTATGATTGGAGAGATTGGTGGTTCTGCTGAAGAAGAGGCCTCAGAATTTATTAAAAAATCTAAAATCAAGAAACCAATAGTTGGCTTTATTGCGGGCCTTACAGCACCACCAGGAAGAAGAATGGGACATGCAGGAGCAATCATATCTGGTGGAAAAGGTGGGGCAGAAGACAAAATAGAAGTAATGAGATCAGCAGGAGTAACAATCTCCAAATCCCCAGCAGATATTGGTAAAACATTAGTTGAAAAACTAAATAGTTAATTAAAAAAATTATATGTTATTATGAGATATTAAAATGTCATCGTCTCAAGATAACAACATATTTAAAAAAACTTCATTTCTAGCTGGAAATAACTCTGTTTTTATAGAAGAATTTTATTCTGAATATTTAAAAGATCCGAGCAAACTGCCTGAAGGCTGGAAAGAATTTTTTGATGGACTTAATGAGAATAAAGAAGTTATTTCTAGAACATTAGAAGGACCTAGCTGGGCTCCTAAAAAGAAATTTAAAAATGATAGTTTGGAATTAGAGGGGCTATCAGAAAAAAAATTTTTAGAAGATGAAAAAATTGCTGATCTTACTTTGACAGAAGAATCAGCAAAAAATTCTATAAGGGCTATAATGTTAGTTAGAGCCTATAGAATTAGAGGACATTTAATTGCCAATCTTGATCCTCTTGGGTTAATGGTAAGGGAAGAACACCCAGAACTAAAACCTGAGACATATGGTTTTACTAAAAATGATTTAGATAAAAAAATTTTTTTAGATGGAGTTTTAGGACTACCGGAAGCAAAACTTTCAGAAATAATAAATATATTAAAAAAAACCTACTCCGGAAATATAGGTTATGAGTTTATGCACATGGGCGACCCAGACGAAAAAAATTGGATTAGAGATAGGATAGAAGGTCCAGAAAAAGAAATTATTTTTACAGAAAATGGAAAAAAAGCAATCTTAAATAAAATTATCGAAGCAGAAGGTTTTGAGAAATATTTACATGTTAAGTTTGTTGGAACAAAACGATTTGGAATTGATGGTGGAGAATCCTTGGTACCCGCACTTGAACAAATAATAAAGAGAGGTGGTAATCTAGGAGTAAAAGAAATTAAGATTGGTATGTCTCATCGAGGCAGACTAAATATTTTAGCTAATGTTATGGGTAAACCATTCAAAGCAATTTTTAACGAATTTTTTGGTAGTGCCGTTGAAGCCAAAAGAGATTTTGAAGGAGATGTTAAATATCATCTAGGTGCATCATCAAACCGAGAGTTCGATAGTAATGTTGTACACATTAGCCTAACTGATAATCCCTCACACTTAGAAGCTGTGAACCCTGTTGTGCTAGGACAGGTAAGAGCTAAACAATTTTTTCATAAAGACCCTGAAAGAAAAAAAGTTATACCAGTATTAATTCACGGTGATGCAGCTTTTGCAGGTCAAGGAATAGTAGCAGAATGTTTTGCAATGTCAGGATTACCAGGACACAATATAGGTGGTACAATACATATTATCGTAAATAATCAAATAGGTTTTACAACATCTCCACAATTCGCAAGATCTTCACCATACCCAAGTGAAGTAGCAAAAATTGCCCAAGCGCCCATACTACATGTTAACGGAGATGATCCTGAAGCGGTTGTGCATTGTGCTAAAATTGCAACTGAATTTAGACAGCAATTTAATAGAGATATTGTAATTGATATGTTTTGCTACAGAAGATTTGGACACAATGAAGGTGATGAGCCTTCTTTTACTCAACCTTTAATGTATAAAAAAATAAAATCTCACCCTACGTCTTTAAAAATCTATTCTGAAAAATTAGTAAGAGAAAAAATTTTTTCTAAAGAAAAAGTAGATCAACAAATAAATGAATTTAAATCATACCTAGAAAAAGAATTTATTGAATCAAAAAATTATAAACCAGAATTGAAATGGTTTGATGGTGTTTGGTCTAGGTTTGTACCCACACCCGGTAAAGACAAAAGAGGGGCTAGTGGAGTTAATAAAGAAAAAATTAATTTAATAGGAAAAAAAATTACAACTATTCCAAATAATTTTAATGTTCATAAAACTTTAAAAAAAATATTTGATAACAAACAAAAAATGTTTAACAACAATCTCCCACTTGATTGGTCAACTGCCGAAGCCTTAGCTTTTGGAACTCTTTTAACGGAGGGGTTTTCTGTGAGACTATCAGGTCAAGATTCTGGTAGAGGAACTTTTAGCCAGAGACATTCTGTACTTAGAAATCAGGATAGTCATGAAAGGTATGTTCCTTTAAACAATATTTCAGAAAATCAAAAAAAGTTTGAAGTAATAGACACACTCTTGTCAGAACTAGCTGTATTAGGATTTGAATTTGGTTACTCTATATCTGAACCTGAGACATTAGTATTATGGGAAGCTCAATTTGGAGATTTTGCTAATGGCGCTCAAATAATCATTGATCAATTTATAACTTCTGGTGAGTCAAAATGGGGAAGGGCTAGTGGATTAGTAATGCTGCTACCTCATGGTTATGAAGGTCAAGGACCGGAACACTCTTCAGCAAGATTAGAAAGATTTTTACAAATGTGTGCACGGGATAATATTCAAGTAGTAAACTGCACAACACCAGCTAATTATTTTCACGCTTTAAGAAGACAAATGCACAGAGAGTTTAGAAAGCCATTGATAATTATGACTCCAAAATCTTTACTAAGACACAAACAATGCGTTTCAACTATAGATGATTTTACTAAAGATACTTCTTTTCACAGAGTCCTACCAGATCGAGCTTATACAAGTGAGTATGGTTTAATCGAACTTAAAAATGACAAACAAATTAAGAAAGTAGTTATTTGTTCGGGTAAAATTTATTTTGATCTAGTTGATGCTAGAGAAAAAACAAAAAACAACAAAGTTGTTTTTATTCGTCTTGAACAAATCTATCCATTTCCAGTGAAAAGATTAGGCAAAGAATTGAAGAGATATGCCAAAAATGCAGACATTTATTGGTGTCAAGAAGAGCCAAAAAATATGGGCGCCTGGAACACAGTTAACCATTACATAAATAGAACTTTAGAAATCATTAATTTTAAAAATAAAAGTGTTGAATATATAGGAAGAAGACCATCTGCTTCCACTGCGACTGGAAATCTCAATAAACATCTTGCACAACAAAAAGAAATATTAGAAAAGGTGGTTGGAAAAATTAATTAATGTCTGATCATATATTAGTTCCGGTACTTGGAGAGTCTGTAACAGAAGCTACAGTAGCTAAATGGCTAAAATCTGTTGGTGAAAAAGTAAATGTAGATGAAGCTATAGTTGAACTAGAGACTGATAAAGTTAATATTGAGGTACCAGCACCAACGTCAGGAATTGTAGAAAAGATTTCTGTAGAAGAAGGACAGACAGTAAATGTGGGCGCATTATTAGGAACTATTATTCAATCAAAAAGTTCTGCTGAAAGTGCACCTAAAGCCGAAAAAGAATATTCACCTCCTCAAAAAAAAATAGAAACCATTAAAGAAATTAATGAAACAGAAATAAAGTTATTTGAAAAAAAAGAAGAAGAACCTTTAATTTTAACTGAAGAGCATGAGGAAGAAAAAATATCAGAAGATTCTGATGTAAAAATTATTTCTCCCGCTGCAAGAAAAATTGTGAATGAGTCAAAAATTAGTCTAAGTGAAATTAAGGGCTCAGGAAAAAATGGAGTTATTTTAAAAGAAGATTTATTAAATTTAATGGGCTCCCCCCCAGGTACTAATCAAAGAAAAAAAACTCATGGTCCTGAAGAAAGAATTAAAATGACCAGGCTAAGAATTACTATAGCTAAAAGATTAAAAGAAGCGCAGGAAAACGCAGCTATGTTAACCACTTTTAATGAAATAGATATGAGCTCAGTTATCAATATGAGAAATGAGCATAAAGAAGAATTTCAAAAGAAATATTCAGTTAAATTAGGTTTTATGTCTTTTTTTGTTAAAGCTTGTGTTGTTGGGCTTAAAAATTATCCAATTATTAATGCGGAAATTCAAGGAGATGAAATAATTTATAAAAATTATTACAATATAAGTATTGCTGTTGGTACCGACCGAGGTTTAGTTGTGCCCGTACTTAGAAGTACCGATGAAATGTCTTTTGCCGATATTGAAAAAAACATTAGCTTATTAGGAGAAAAAGCAAGAGAAGGTAAAATTGCCATTGATGATCTTCAAGGAGGTACATTCACAATAACAAATGGCGGTATTTATGGTTCAATGTTATCAACACCAATCTTAAACCCCCCTCAGTCTGCTGTTTTAGGGATGCATAACATCGTAGAAAGACCTGTTGTAATTAATAAAAGTGTTTCTATCAGACCAATCATGTATTTAGCTTTATCTTATGACCATAGAATTGTTGATGGGAAAGAAGCTGTTTCATTTTTAAAATTAGTTAAAGAGTGTCTTGAGGATCCAAGAAGGCTCTTTTTAAATTTATAGCTATGGATAATAATTTTGATGTAATAATTATAGGTGGTGGTCCCGGTGGATATGTATGTGCCATACGAGCCGCTCAGCTAGGCCTAAAAACAGCGTGTATAGAATCAAGAGGAACATTAGGAGGGACATGTCTTAACGTTGGATGCATACCTTCAAAAAGTCTTTTAAACCTATCAGAATCTTACCACAAAGCTCAAAAAGAGTTTAATGCGCAAGGTATAGAATTTAGTGGTTTAAAGTTAAATCTTGATAAAATGATGAGTAATAAAAACAAATCAGTACAAGTTTTAACTAAAGGTGTTGAGTTTTTATTAAAAAAAAATAAAGTAACTTACATCAAAGGAAAAGGTGTTTTATTTTCTAATAAAGATGTCGTTGTTTATGAAGGAGAAAAAAAAACATCATATAAATCTAAAAATATTGTAATCGCGACAGGATCAGCTCCCCTATCTCTACCAGACATAGAAATAGATGAAAAAAATATAGTATCCTCTACAGGGGCACTTTCCTTGACCGATGTGCCTAAAGAGCTAATCGTAATAGGTGGTGGTTATATAGGATTAGAAATGGGTTCGGTTTGGTCAAGATTAGGTTCAAATGTTACAGTTTTAGAATATCTAGATTTTATAACACCAGGAATGGATAGAGAAGTTTCAAGTGAGTTTCAAAAAATACTAACAAAACAAGGAATAAAATTTAAATTGAATAATAAAGTAACTGCAGTAACAAACGTAGCAGACAAAGTTATTGTAGATTATATTAACAATAAAACCAAAATAAAAACACGTATAGAATGTGATAAAGTTTTAGTTGCAGTCGGCAGGAAACCTTACACAGAAGGCTTAAATTTAACGAAAATAGGAATTAAAAAAGATAAGCAAGGAAAAATTGAAGTTAATGAAAAATTACAAACTTCATTAAATAATATCTATGCAATAGGTGATGTCATCAAAGGACCTATGCTCGCACACAAAGCAGAAGAAGAAGGTATAGCTGTAGCAGAAATTATTGCAGGGCAAGCAGGCCACGTTAATTACAACACTATTCCTGGTGTAATTTATACATCTCCAGAAGTTGCTTCTGTTGGCAAAACAGAGGAACAACTTAAGAGTGAAAACATAAGTTATAAAGTTGGTAAATTTCCATTTATTGCAAATTCGAGAGCGAAAGTTAACAATGAGACAGATGGATTTGTAAAAATACTAGCTGACACTAAAACAGATAGAGTTTTAGGAGTTCATATGATTGGTCCCCACACTGGAGACATGATAGCTGAAATGGCATTAGCTATGGAATTCGGAGCAAGCGCTGAAGATATAGCGAGAACATGTCATGCTCATCCAACCCACACAGAGGCAGTTAAAGAAGCAGCTTTAGCAGTTGATAAAAGAGCAATTCATTTTTAATTGATATAACATCTATAAGATTTTAAAATGAAAGTTCCTGTTTTAGTTCCTAAAATATTTAAATTCCCCTTTACATATGAATCTGGTTTAATAAAAGACCTAAAACCCGGTGACATAGTCATAGTCCCTTTTGGAAAAAACAAAGAAATAGGAGTAATATGGGATAAAATTCAACCTTCTTTAAAAAAATTTAAAATAAGAAAAATTGAAAAAAAAATAGAAAATTTTAAAATTAACAAAACTTTGATAGATTATATTAATTGGTTTTCAGCTTACAATTTAACTTCAAAAGGTATGGTACTTAAAATGTGTTTAGGTGACACAAAAAATTCTACTAAAATTGAAGAGAATAAAAAAGAAAAAACAAAAAAAAAGAAAGTTAAATTTTTATTAAATAAAGATCAAAAAAAAAGTCTAGAAGATTTAAAAAAGTTTGGAAAAAAATTTAATGTTTCATTATTACAAGGAATTACAGGCTCAGGAAAAACAATCGTTTATTTTGAGCGAGTAAAAGAAGTCTTGAATGAAGGTAGACAAGTACTCATATTACTACCTGAAATATTTTTAACAAATCAATTTAAAGATAGGTTTGAAGATTTTTTTGGTTTTACACCAGCGATTTGGCATTCAAAAATAGGAATTAAAAATAAAAGAAAAATTTGGCAGGGTGTAATAAAAAATAACTTAAACTTAGTAATCGGTGCTCGTTCTTCATTATTGCTACCTTTTAAAAATTTAGGATTAATCATACTAGATGAAGAGCATGATCCATCGTACAAACAAGATGAAGGCATAATCTATCATGCACGTGACATGGCTATATCAAGAGCCTCTTTTGAAAATATACCTATTCATTTAGTCTCAGCTGTTCCATCGCTGGAAACATTCAATAATATAAAAAATAAAAAATATAATCATACAAAACTACCTAATCGTTTTAGTAATTTTCCACTTCCAGATACTAAAGTAATTAATCTTGAAAATGCTTCTCTCAGAAATGATCAATTTATTGCCGATGAGGCCATTACTTTAGTTCAAAATTATCTTGAGAGAAAAGAACAAGTTCTATTTTTTTTAAACAGAAGAGGGTATGCACCATTTTTAATTTGTAAGAAATGTGGTTTTAAACACCTGTGCTCAAGTTGTTCGATTTATCTAACTTATCATAAGTCTATTAATAAACTTATTTGTCACCATTGTGGAATTAAAGTTAGCAAAGAAAAAAAGTGTGTTCCAAACACGAGTACATGTGATTTTCGCATGTATGGTCCAGGAGTCGAAAAGATATTTGATGAATTAAAATTTATTTTTCCAAATAAAAATATTAAAATATTTTCAAGTGATTTTTTATCTAAAAAAGGTGAGACAGAATCTATTTTAAAAAAAATTGAAACAAACGAAATAGATATTCTTGTAGGAACTCAATTAATTTCAAAAGGATTTAACTTTCCAAAATTGAATTGTATAGTTGTAGTAGATGCAGATTTTTCAGGTATGGGCTATGACTTAAGAACAACTGAGAAAAATATACAACTTTATAATCAATTAAGTGGGAGAGCAGGACGATTTTCTAAAAAATCAACAATTATTTACCAAACAGCAACACCATTAAATGAAACACTAAAAGATGTTTTGGAAAATAATCCTGAAAAATTTTTAAACAATGAACTGATTCTTAGAAAAAATAAAAATCTACCTCCTTATTCAAGGCTGATTGCACTAATTATTTCAGCAAGCACCAGCGAGGATAGCTTTAGAGCCGCACAAGAGATAAAAAAAAAATTGAGCACTTTAAATCAAATTGAAGTTTTAGGTCCAGTTGACTCCCCTATATTTAGGGTAAAAAAGAAATACAGAACTAGACTTTTATTAAAGTCAAAAAAAAACACTTTAATTCAAAAAAGCGTGGGAAAAATTCTTGAAAATTTAACAATATCTAAAAAAATAAAACTTACAGTTGATGTTGATCCTATTAACTTCGCTTAGCGCAATCTAATCATCTTGATCGACACCTAAGCTTATGGTAGGAAACCACAATCTTAATCAAATTTCTAAACTTGGAGTATAAAATTGAGTTCAAATAAGTCATTTTCAACTGAAGCAGCAAACAGATACGCCTTAGCATTATACGAACTTGCAAAAGAAAATTCAGTATTAGAAAATGTAGAAAAAGATATTTCAGAAATTTCTAAGGTTTATGCAGATAGCGAAGATTTTAAAAATTTTATAAATAATCCAACTCAAACTCAATCAAGTCAATTAGAAACCTTATATAAAATTTCAACGCAAATGAATTTGTCAAATGTAACAAAAAATTTTTTATCCATCTTAGTTACAAAACGAAGAATTTTTTTTTTAAATAAAATTTTTCAAAATTTTCTGACTTTAGTTTCAAAACAAAAAGGAGAGATAAAAGCTTTTTTAACTTCTTCCAAAAAATTAACAAATGATGAAATTAAGAATTTAAACGTAGAGCTATCAGAATCAATTGGGAAACAAGTTGCTTTAGATTACAAGATAGACGAAAATTTAATAGGTGGGTTAAAAATACAGATAGGAAGTCTCATGGTTGATACTTCTATAAAAAATAAATTAAAAAAATACGAACAAACAATGATAGAAATATAATATGCAAATTAATCCCTCAGAAATTACTAAAATTTTAAAAGAACAAATAAAAAATTTTGGAGATAAAGCCGAAGTATCTGAAATAGGAAAAGTCCTATCAGTTGGAGACGGTATAGCAAGAGTTTTTGGTCTTGACAATGTTCAAGCTGGTGAGATGGTGGAATTTGAAGATGGCTCTAAAGGTATGGCGCTTAATCTGGAGAGTGATAATGTTGGAATAGTTGTTTTTGGCGATGATAGAAAAATTAAAGAAGGTAGTTCAGTTAAAAGAACTGGTTCGATTGTAGATTCACCTGTTGGAAAAGAACTTTTAGGAAGAGTCTTAGATGGATTAGGAAATCCTATCGATGGAAAAGAAAATTTGAGTGAAAAAATTGAGAGAAAAAGAGTAGAAGTTAAAGCACCAGGAATAATTCCTAGACAGTCTGTCAGCGAACCAATGCAAACAGGTTTAAAAGCAATCGATACATTAATCCCAGTTGGTAGAGGTCAAAGAGAGCTAATTATTGGCGATCGTCAAACTGGAAAAACAGCAGTTGCTATAGATGCAATTATTAATCAGAAAACAATAAACGAGTCTGACGATGAGAAGAAAAAACTTTATTGTATTTATGTTGCCATAGGTCAAAAAAGATCAACTGTTGCTCAAATAGTAAAAACTTTAGAAGATGCGGGCGCAATGAAATATACAACAGTTGTTGCAGCAACTGCATCTGATGCTGCTCCTCTTCAATTTTTAGCTCCTTATACCGGATGCACTATAGGCGAATATTATAGAGACAATGGAATGCATGCTTTGATTATTTATGATGATCTTTCTAAACAAGCGGTGGCCTACAGACAAATGTCTTTATTGTTAAGAAGACCACCAGGCAGAGAAGCCTATCCTGGTGATGTATTTTATTTACATAGTAGACTTTTAGAAAGAGCTGCAAAATTAAGTGATGCTAATGGCGGAGGCTCTCTAACTGCTTTACCCATAATTGAAACTCAAGCTGGAGATGTTTCGGCTTATATACCAACCAATGTAATTTCTATTACTGATGGACAAATATTTTTAGAAACGCAGTTGTTTAACCAAGGTATCAGGCCAGCTGTGAACGTCGGATTGTCAGTCTCAAGAGTAGGATCTGCAGCACAAACAAAAGCAATGAAAAAAGTTGCTGGCTCAATAAAATTAGAACTTGCTCAATATCGTGAAATGGCAGCTTTTGCTCAATTTGGTTCTGATCTTGACGCATCTACACAAAAACTTTTAAATCGTGGTTCAAAATTGACAGAGCTTCTAAAGCAAAATCAATACTCCCCACTAACCGTCGCGGAACAAGTTATCTCGGTTTTTACAGGAGTAAGAGGATATTTAGATGACGTAGAGTTAAACCAAATTAAAAATTTTGAAAAAGATATTCTCGAAAAAATTAAAAATGAAAATAGTGAAATTTTAGAAACCATTCAAACAACCGGTAAATTAGAAAAAGATATTGAGGATTCTTTAATTAAAACAATAGAAGAGTACAAAAAAAATAAAAAATAATGCCTAGTTTAGATGATTTGAGAAAAAGAATTGTTAGTGTTAAATCTACACAAAAAATTACTAAAGCAATGAAAATGGTAGCAGCTGCAAAACTTAGAAAAGCACAAGAGAGTGCTGAAAGAGGAAGACCATATAGCGAAAAAATGAAAAATATAATTTTAAATTTAACAGAGTCTATAAGTGACCCCCAAAATGCCCCAAAATTATTAGTTGGTACGGGTAAAGATCAAATTCATTTATGTGTAGTTATGACATCAGACAGAGGTTTGTGTGGAGGCTTTAATTCAAACATATGTAGATTAGCAAAAAAGTTTTTTGAGAAAATATTAAAAGAAGGCAAAAGTTTAAAAATTATTATAGTTGGCTCAAAAGGGCACGATCAACTTAAGAGAGAATATGGAAAATATATTATTAAAAAAATTAAGTT
>Ga0308019_10000769_pt1 | contig 19972 bp, 20 predicted proteins | sample Neamet284_FD_203135 | JGI IMG/M metagenome (GOLD analysis project Ga0308019, IMG submission 203135) | Marine microbial communities from water near the shore, Antarctic Ocean - #284 | ecosystem: Environmental > Aquatic > Marine > Unclassified | place: Southern Ocean | collected 2014-10-01 | reverse complement strand
ACCCCCACAGGGAAAACGGCACATCAGGGCGCTTATTCTATCTCCTACACGAGAGTTAGCTGCTCAAATTGATGAACGGTTTTCAGCATATAGTGAGCACCTCGATATAAGACACAAGGTCATATTTGGTGGTGTAAAACAGAACCCACAAGTCAGGGCTTTACAGAAAGGTCTCGATATTCTAGTCGCCACACCTGGACGTTTACTAGATCTCATTAATCAAGGACATATCAATCTCGGAAAAGTCGAATTCTTCGTTCTCGATGAGGCGGATCGAATGCTAGATATGGGCTTTATCAGAGATATCCAGAAGGTCCTGAAATTACTTCCAAAACGACGACAAAATCTTCTGTTTAGTGCAACTATGCCCAATTCTATTGCGGATTTAGCCGGTTCTTTCCTTAACAATTCTATCATGATTGACGTTAGTCCAAAGGATGTCACTGTTGAACGCATCGAACAGAAATTAATGTTTGTTCGTAAAGCAGATAAACGTAGATTGTTGGTTAAAATAATCAAAGAAGAAAAAGTAAAGCGTGGTATTGTATTTACAAGAACTAAGCATGGTGCTAATCGATTGGTCAAGCAACTTGACCAAAGTGGAATAAATGCAGCAGCGATTCACGGAAACAAAAGTCAAGGGGCGAGGACCAAAGCATTGGCTGGTTTCAAAGATGGCGGGGTTCCAATTTTGGTAGCAACGGATATTGCAAGCCGTGGTATCGACGTTGAAGGAATCACCCATGTATTCAATTATGATTTACCCAATGAACCGGAGAGTTATGTTCACCGTATTGGAAGAACCGCTAGAGCTGGCCGTTCAGGTATTGCTTACGGGTTCTGTGATGATTCTGAGTCTGGATATTTAGTTGGCATTCAGCAACTGATTGGTTATGATATTCCGGTTGATGAAGATCACGACCTCCACTTTGCTGGAGCCATACCTAAGTTTGGTCAAAGGGCAGGGAAAATGAAGGAAAAGAAGCCTGCAAGGAAAAAGCCACAGGATAATAGAAACTCTCAGACGAATTCGAGATCTGAACCAAGGCGGAACAATTATCATTCCAAACAGAGCAATAACCAAGGGGATGGTTCAAGCAATCGTTCAACCCGTGGTAGGACTCAATCTCGCGGTTCAGATAATCGTAGATGATACCCAGTCTCAAAAGATATTTTGAGAGGGTATCCTTGTATTCACAAACCCCGAACACATGGGTTTGCGCATAGATGTCAAAATTTATAGCAAGTGAGAGGAAAAGGTATCTAACCTATTGTTCCAACAGACAAATGTGGAAAACAGCAATATCAAGCCCTTCATTATTGGAATTGTCATTTGCTCCCTTGGTGCTTTTCTTCCAGTCGAGATGCTGGACAGCACGTCATGGACGACGTACTCCTCATCAACCACCGAATCCGACGATGACGATATGGAGATGGTGATTGAGACCGATACTGAGATGGAAATTGGCTTGCATGAAATCTCCTTAGTACTAAGGTACGAGTACTGTTTTCCATCAGAAGGCGATTGTGAGGCACCTATCGAAGGTGAATGGGAGGTTCCGATTTTGGAACACCCGATGTTAGAAGATGATTCCATCGATTGTATAAACACCAAAAACGAGATGGAAATTGAGATGTGTGAGGTGGAATCTGCTGGCGCCATCGGACATTCGATAATCCTCGGAGGATTGGGACTGCTTGCATTCACTTTTGTCCTCGCGTGCATTGGAGTGATGGGTTATCTCCCCGGATGGGTGCTCAAACTGTTCAGTTCACTAGCGGCCATTGCAATCTTCGTCGGGCCTATTGCATGGTTTGTGATGTTACCAGATCTCAACAGCAATATGGAACCTGGTGATGATAAATGGGGCTTGGCCAATGCGTTCTACCTGACCCTTGCCGGTGCCCCGGTGATTTTTGTCGGCGGCTTTGTATTCGGCAGAATGGAAACCTTTGCTTTCGACGAGGACGATGACTGGGACGACGACGAACAAGATTTTGATGAGGTTGATGATGAATATTCATCATTTACGACTTCCATGCCTCGCCCAGTTCACACAGAATATGAACAGCCAGGCCGGGTTGATGTCAATTCGCAGGGCGTGTGGGGCGACGACGGCTATGAGTGGATTGAACACCCCGAAGGCAGCGAGATTTGGTATTGGCGTGATCAAGATACAGGACAATGGGTTCGCCATTAATGATTGGTGGTCGGTGAACACAAGGCCCCCTCTTACGTTCGTTTACGAACGCATTGGGCGCGTATGAAAAGACCCACTGCTAACCCCCTGCAATCACAAAATCTTTCAATGGGTATTCGGAGAAACCCTCTGAATCTATCCGAATCCAATTATGATGAGCAATGGTTTATCATTTCGAAGTTCTAGGAGTAGACATGAAGGCTAACCGAATCTTCGCAGTATTGCTTGTTATGATGTTACCATTTTCAGGTTGTTTGGGTGAGGAGGGCGGAAACAGTGTTGCTGAATGTGACCCCAGCAGTGAGATATGCGGTAAAGTCAACATTCTCGACGCAACAGTTGAGAATACATCATCAGATGACAAAGTAACTTCTGTACTGGTTTCTGCAAAAGCGGCCAGTAACTCACACAGTTTTACAATTGACAAAATATCATATCATCCTACGTGTGAGAGGGATGGCGACACAGTTATTGGAGATCAAATCTACCTAACAGATACAACTGAACTTGATTCTGATGATCAATTTCAATTTATTGCTGAATTATCTAATTGCTCTGCATCCCAGGATGAAAGTGTGACCTTTATTGTCCAGGTGGTTAATGGAAGTTCAACATATGAAGTATTTGAAGTAGATTCCACTCAAAGTGGCTCATCATTAATGTAATAATTCCGCCTTTCTAATGGACCTCCCCTTTGCAAGGACGACTAATCAAAGGGGACCCTATGATGTGAGACCTTTGATATTCAGTTCAATAGCTGCAGCACATTCTTCGAAGACTTCGAGAGATTGACCAAAGGGGTCATCTAGATTCCAATCCTCCTCGATTCTAATCATCGGACAACTCACTCCACAACCCATCGAAATCACCAGGTCAAAGGATTGCCATTCAATATCATCAACTAGTTTGGGATTAAGTCCCTTGGTATCAATGCCCCTCGATTCAAGAACCTTGAGCGCATTAATGCTTACACTATTGGCAGGATGAGTGCCAGCACTAGTTGCATCATGACCTAGGCTTCTAGCAATACCTTCTGCCATTTGTGAGCGACAGGAGTTCCCAACACATACGAAGAGTAGGCGCATGACAGACTATGGGTAGAAGAGACATATGAACCAATGGCATCTAGCCCCCAATATATGTGGAGGCCAATCTTGGTGTATACGGCGATATACGTCGCGCTTTTTGTATCTCATATCATAGCCGCAGCAAACGATTTACAGTTACTATTCCGTTCGATTGCAATCGTAATCACTTTCCAAACTATGTTTGCAGGTTTATGCATTCATTTACTCAATGGAGATGCACGTCACGCTAGGCTCCCAGTTGTCGCTTTGAGTGCGGGATTAGGATGGGCTTATGCGGGCATGGCAACAAGTTGGACAATTGGATTATGGATGCTATGTGCAATCATAATACAGATTCTAACTGAAAAAGGGTTGAAGTATGTCACACCCGCCGAAGCAACTGATGGCTGACTCAGCAGTGAAGGTTAACAACCCCGGAGGCGCACCAGAACCCGCTACTCCTGAAGATCAGAATAAGATGGAAAAAGCCTATAATCAAATGAAGCGGAAGATGTCCATTTCTGAAATGGGCAAGGCTATCAAGCACAAGATTATGATACTCTCTGGAAAGGGCGGTGTTGGAAAATCGACAGTTGCTACAGGTCTTGCACTTTCACTCGCACAGCAAGGACTCAAGGTCGGGTTATTGGATATTGATATCACTGGACCAAATGTTCCAAAGATGATGGGTCTTGATGGTCGCCGATTAAATGTCGATGCAGGAAGAATTCATCCAGCCGAAGGCCACCTCGGAGTCAAAGTAATCTCGATGGCCTTCTTGTTAGAGGACGAGGATACACCGGTTGTGTGGCGTGGTCCTATCAAGTTGGGTGCAATCCAGCAATTTATTGGTGACGTAGAGTGGGGAAATTTAGATTATCTGATTATCGATTTCCCTCCAGGTACCTCTGATGAACCGCTTACTGTAGCTCAAAACCTACCAGATATCGATGGTATGGTTATTGTAACAACACCGCAGGATGTTGCTCTACTAGATTCACGGAAATCCATAACCTTCTCAAAATCGCTAAAGGTCGATGTCATTGGAGTGATTGAAAATATGAGTGGTTATACCATTCATGGAAAAGCACCGGCTGGTACTGAAATAGAACTTGCGGCACCGGGTGGAAAAACAATCAAAACAACCACTGATGAAAACGGTGACTGGTCCGGTACTCTAGATATATTCAAGGCCGGAGGCGGTGAGAAAACCGCTATCGAATTTGGCGTACCATTCTTAGGCAAATTACCGTTTGATCCTGGATTCGTACGCGGAGGAGATGATGGCGTTCATCGAATTGTCTCTGAGCCAGAAGGACCTTCTGCCATAGCATTTGCAGAAGTTGTTGCGCATATTCAGAGCATAGTTGAATCAGCACCTACAACAGGTAAATTAGAAATTATTTGAGGGATAACCGATGGAAATTCCTGAATTAATACGTTTAGAGCGTAGAGATGTCGATATACATCTCACATGGTCAGATGGTACTGAGCATGAGGTTACTTACGATGATTTACGCTACGCTTGTCCTTGTGCTAAATGTGGACCACAACGTAATAGTGACGAATCTTCACTGATACTTCGAAGCAATGTCGAGAAGCTGCCACGGGAGATACCAACAGTTCGCCCAGTGGGACATTATGCACTATCCTTTGAGTGGGCTAACGGCTGTTCCTCAGGCATTCATAGATTCGAACGAATTTGGCGACTTGGACAAAAGCAAGACCCCGATAATGGGAATGCCTACGTCCACGGAGTATGGTGAAACGCCCTGTAACGGCGCATTTGCCGTAGCAATGCACTTGTATGCCATTCATTCACGATACCAATTAGAGGTCTAGTTGTGGATGGAGTATATCTGACTTGGTTGATTTCTGCATTGGCTATTGGTGTCCTGCTAATGCCTTTAGTAAAACCACCTTGGGCAAAGGTTACATCACATGGTTTTGTTGATTTCATACGACGTTATTGGTTACATATAGGAATGGTCTTGGTCATCTATAATGCAAAAGATTTCCTCGACGAGGTCGATAGGATTCTGATGGCAAATACCGATGGAATGCTAAACATGACCCCGTGGATATATGCAATCGAAGGCGACATGGCATTATGGGTCCAACAGACATTCATGTCGGATTGGCTAACCGCTTTCATGACCCATTTCTATGTTGTTGGATTCATGGTAATCTGTTATGTCTCAATTTTCTACTTTGCATATTTTGATGACAGATATATGGCGGATAGAATTAGTTTGACTATTTTTTGGGTATACGTCCTTGCTATACCGTTCTACCTTTTCTTCAATGTTCATGTCACTGGAAATTACATTCCTGGAATGAAGACACTTGCATACAATCACACCCCCGAAATCAACGATTGGTTCCATCGAATCGACCCACTGACCAATGGGATGCCAAGTTTGCACATAGGATTCCCATTTGCAGTATGGTTGTGTCTACTACGCTTTGACACGGATAAACGTTGGATTATTTATCGTCGAATTGTTTTTGTTTACATATTACTTACCGCATTCTGTATTCTTTATCTTGGAATACATTGGTTCATGGATATTATTGGTGGCATGATTGTGGCTGCTATTGCGGTAAGTATCGCAAACAGAATGGCAGATCCAATGTGGCGGCTATTCGACGAGAGAACAATAAATGCCCGACTGGTAACAGTGCTAACAAATCCGCGCCGTGCATTCGGTGTGATTAAATCAGGGGTGTCGAAACAGCTCTCTAGATATGCTAGGCCTTCCAGTAAAGAAACAGGAGTAATGCTGACGGTTGTAATGATTCTAGTTGCAGGAGTAATTACCTGGGATTTGACTCATCAATCATTCCCGGCTGGTGGAGTAGATGCACCGGTCGGCGTAGCAGCAGCAGATGGTTGGCTTGTGACCTTAGATGATAGAGGAGGGGCTGCTTTAGTGGTAGTTCACGATTTGTCAGATTTAGAATCGGAAATCGATGTGGTTCAGCCAGTTCTTGATGAAAACTCAACATACGACATCAGGGGTGATTTGTTATTGATGGCAAATACAACCGAATTGGTATTGGTAGATTTGAACCATCCCGAGATTATTAAAACCAATTTCACAGTAGATTTTCCAAGCAAAGTAAGTTTTGTTTCAGATGACAGATTTGCAGTAATCGAAAATGGACAGATAAGATATTGGTCACTTGATGGAGATGAGATGGCTGGACCGAACGCCCCACAAGGTGATTCAGTTTTGTTATTCGAATCAATCGAAGATCAAATTGCATTAGTATTCGCTAGTGATACAGACACTATTCATATTGGATTGGTTGATGAAGTTGGATTGATTGCAATTCATGCTAATGCTACAGCAGATGCCGTAGAAGATGAAATTCTAGAAAATGCTGGGTTTAATGTTGACATTGAAAATGCCACCATAACCGGTATTGCACTATTTGAAAACAAATTAGCTGTAACTATCGATGTCAATGCCACTACGCGTTTATTGTTATTCGACACTATAACGGGTGATAGTCAAATCGTATCGGACCCCAAATATGCAGCATTTGACCCCCATATGGGACACGGAATTCTAATGTTTTCTGCCTATCAAAGTATTGACCCCAACAATGCTACAGACAAAGAATCCGATAGAGAAATAATGATTCATGACCTTGAGTCCAATCTCACCAAACAGTTGACTGCTGATGATTTAGACCAATGGGCGCCGATGGTATTGAAGGACCATTATGTGTATCAACAAGTCGATGAAAATGGCGATATTAGTGTTGAAGTTCAAGTGAAGGAACCTAAACTACAGCCTTATGCTTCTAATGTACTAAAGTTCGGAGTAATTTTAGTATTCGCACTGATTTTCATTAATCTCATGCAGAGACAATACGAGGCTAATTCAATCATCCTCCATGATAGCGAACCCGCTTCATGATTTGTTCTAATCTTTTCACCACATCAACAGCACTTGGGGGCGTCCCACCGGGTGCAGCAGTTGGTTCTCCAAGTTCACTATCCAATGCAAGATATCCCTCAAGGACTCTATCCATTGCAGCATCAATCTCTGGATGACTTGCTCTGAGAATTTCATGTAACACATGTAAGTCGATTCCAAAACCTTCTAACTCATATTCCCTCGAAGATAAACCTAAATCGATTAGTATAGGTTCTCTATTATCTGTAATTATGATGTTATTTGTTGATAAGTCACCATGGTTTACTGCATTTCTATGAAACACTCTAATTGATTTTCCAACCATCCTTAGTAACTCATCATCATGTTCCCCGGCATGTAAAATTTCGATTAATGGTTTACCTGCTATTTTTTCCATTATTATCGAAGACTCTTCCATGTCTACATCCCAAATTGCTGGAACTGGAGCGCCGATTCCCGCCAACCATATTGTGAGTTTGACTTCATTTGTCATTCGAGTTTTAGTTAGGCTGCGGTCCAAATCAGGATGGCGCCATCCGCGAGGACGCCGTGTTTTCAGAATAGCAGGACGCCCGAACCAAGTACCCGAAATCACCTCGGCTTCAGCGCCAAGATGGAGCCTTTGACCTCCATTCCATGCCTGCATTGATTTAGCGGTGGTGGTGTATGGTTGAAAAAGGAGTGCCTACACCGAGTACCGAGGCACAACCTATGACAATGTCATTGCCGATGTGCGCCATTGACTTTACCAATGACGCAATGGGTCCAGAAGAAGCAGCAATCGCGCAGCGTATTCTAGAACTAAAGGAAGAGATGGGTGAAGATCTACTAATCCTTGGGCATCACTATCAAAGAGATCAGATTGTGATGCATGCTGATTTACTTGGAGACTCTTTCTTGTTGGCTGAATTAGCGGCGAAATCCAAAGCAAAGAACATAATTTTCTGTGGGGTTCACTTTATGGCGGAGTCCGCAGATATTCTAACCACTGATGAGCAGAGAGTAATTCTTCCAAACATGCGTGCTGGATGCTCTATGGCAGATATGGCAGCCCTAGATGATGTGGAAATCGCTTGGTCTGAGATTCTTGCTAAGTCCGGATTGAGTGACCCTGCAACAGCAGAGGAAGGGGAATCTTGTTTAGTCCCTGTTACTTACATGAACAGTGCAGCCGATCTGAAGGATTTCTGTGGTAGGCACGGGGGAATAGTTTGTACCTCATCTAACGCAGTTGGAGTTTTACAATGGGCGTATGACCGGGCTGGGCCTAACGGTGCAGTACTATTCTTCCCAGACCAACACCTTGGGCGTAATACAGGAGTTTCGATGGGTATACCTCTGGATAAGATGGCGGTATGGACTCCAGGCCAAGAAAATGAATTACCAGAAAATGTCAAAATTGTTTTGTGGCATGGCTTTTGTTCAGTTCACAAGAGATTCACAGTTGAACAAATCGATGTATTTCGAGAAGAACATCCAGATGGCCTTGTTGTCGTCCACCCAGAATGTCCAATGGAAGTAGTGCAGGCTGCAGATGCAAATGGTAGTACGGAATTTATTCGCAGGTATGTAGCAGAACAGAAACCAGGGACGTATATCTCAGTTGGAACTGAAATAAATATGGTTGCTAGACTAGATGCAAACCATGCAGATCTAAACATTCAATGCTTGGAGCCTACCGTTTGTCCTTGCTCAACGATGTATATGATTCATCCAGTATACCTAATGGATGTTCTTGAACGACTTGTCGATGGAGAGATACCAAACCAAGTAATAGTTGAAAAATCGATTCAAAAAGGTGCAAAAGTTGCACTTGAAAGAATGCTCTCAATCAAACAGTAGTCTCGAATGCTTTCCAACCGGCATAGGCTAGTAATGGGCACAGAATCATAGTGACTAGAACATATCCTATCGCCTTACTTTGTTCATCGCTCCATAATTCAATCGTTTCAACCGAGAAAGCCGACATAGTCGTAAAAGCACCCAAAAGCCCAGTCCCAAGTAATAGGGTCATCTCTTTGGAAATCATGTCATTTGCAAGTGCTGCCATACAAACTCCTAGGAGTAATGATCCGAGGGCATTTACCAGTAGTGTTCCCTGTGGTGTACCGATGAACTCTGAGACTGCGAAGCGAAGTGTGGCACCGATTGCTCCGCCCAATGCCACTGCAAGATATGAATTCACGAATCACTCTCCGGGGGGGTACTCTATCAATCATCCTCAAGAGCCGTCCAATACAGGGCACAAACATGACCCTATGGTTCATGACCAGCAATAAAGGGAAAGTTGTCGAAGCTCGAGAGCACTTTTCTCATTTCGGAATTCCAGTTAAACAGTTTGAATTTGAGGCTATTGAACCTCAGTCTGATGATTTAGAGATAGTAGCACTTTCAAAAATAGAACAAGCGATTCCGCACCTACCCAATCCAGATGATATGCTAATGGTCGAGGATGCTGGATTATTTATCGATGCATTGAATGGATTTCCTGGCGTTTATTCGGCTTATGTCCTCAACACGTTGGGAGTTCATGGAGTTCTAAAATTAATGGAACATCTACGAAGTGAAAATCCAATACAAGATGGTAATTTGCGAAGTGCAGAGTTTAGGGCTGTTGCAGTCCTCTATCATAATGGTCAAACTACTGTTGCAGAAGGGGTCTGTCCGGGCCGGATTTCACACCAACCTGTTGAAGGAGATGGTTTTGGTTTCGACCCAATCTTCATTCCTGCCGATCTAGATGATGATGGAACAGCATTGGAAGTAGGACAAATCGGGACCACAAGTACGCATGGTACGCCATTTGGAGGCATCTCATTAGAAGATAAACAACTCTATTCTCATCGCCGCAGAGCACTTTCGAGTCTGCTTTCAAACCTCGACAGACTGGGGTGAGATTCTTGAGTGCGGGCGTTTTGGGTTGAGGTGAGCAGCATGAAAATGTCCAGACTTGTCGTATTATTTCTGCTACTAGGAGACCTCGTCTTCTTCTTTACTATGCAGGATAAATTTGATGATAATGGCCGCTGGGCATTAGTCGGCGGAGCGTTAATTTTAGCCATTATTTGGGTATACTTAGGCGATATTTCAAAGCCCACAAGGCCGGTTGCGAGAAAACTTCAAGTCCAGGGTGAATCCAACACAGACTCAGAATCGAATGTCAATATTCCTGAAGTGATTACTAAAGATGACATGGATGGAGCATCTTTGCGTGAAAGAAAGATGGCCAAAGTCATGGCAACTCAGTCTGAAGATGAAGAGAGTATGATTAGTGTAGAGCCAGATGATGGCCTTGAAGAGGTCACTGTTTCTATCGAAGAGGTTCATGTTGCGGATGAATTCGTTGTCGAAGTATCCCCTCAATCAATAGAGGATGCAAATATTGCAGCTCATATCAATGTCAAAAGAGATCATCATGACCGTATTCGTGCAAGAATCGAAGAACGCCGCCGTGACCAAATGGCTGAGATTAGAGCGTCGACCGCTAAAATGTGGGAAGAACATTCTTCTGGCGAAGATTTAGTTGGCCTAATCCAAAGCGAAAAGCACGGACATAATATTCTGATTGAACCAACTACTGCTGAAGCGGGGCACGTGTATGGCGCAACACTTGTTCGAATCAATGAATCCACGATTCTCAAACTAAGAATTCCACTGGACTCAGGATATGTTGTTGTTGAAGGCGACCGAGGCGCAGGTCCAGATTTACCATTGTTGCCTCTGGGTGTGCCAACTCCGGCTGAACTAGGGCTTCCTCCTCTTCCTGCACCTGTTGGTGCTTCTGGTGCATTAGATGCACTTCGTAATGAAATGGCTGAAGATTAATCAGCGATGCTTCCATTCTGGAGTTTCGCGATTTAGGAATGCTTGAACTCCGATTTCCTTATCTTCAGTATCGAATAGATTTGCGAATGCTTCGGTTTCTATTGCAACGCCTTCAGTGATACCGTTATCCAATGCTGCACGGATTGTCTTCTTGGCAACACGGAGTGTATGCATTGACTTGGATGCAATTGTCTGAGCGAGAATCATAGTAGTATCTTCTAGTTCTTCTGACGAGCATAATTGATTTGCGATTCCAATTCGGTATGCTTCTTCAGCATCCACATTGTTTCCAGTCATTATCATCTCCATGGCTTTTCCATAGCCAACCAGATGAACTAGTCTTTGAGTTCCTCCGTATCCCGGTATCAAGCCTAATTTAATTTCAGGAGTTCCAAAAATTGCTTTGTTACTAGCAATTCTTATGTCACACGAGCAGGCAACTTCACAACCGCCTCCGAGGGCAAATCCATCGACCATGGCGATAGTTGGTTTGGTCAAGTTCCAGATCGCTTCGATTGCATTATCTGCAAATAATTGTTTAATTTCTCCTGAAACTTTACCTACAAATTCTGTAATGTCAGCCCCTGCAACAAAAGCGTTCGGTTTCGCCCTTTTTCCTTCAGGTGGAGTATTCGGAGCGGCTCCAGTAATTACAACACAGCGTACAGAATCATTGGTTTCAGCCCAGGTGCACATCTCTTTTAGCGCAGAAATAACTTCTTGATTTAGAGAATTTAGTTTGTCTGGGCGGTTGATTGTCACTTTCGCAATTATGCCATCCCCGCTTTCACAAGGGATTTCATCGATGATTACAACGCCGCTCATGCACCACCCGAGGAAGTCATGGCAAATCAACCTTGCAAGCACACATTGAAAGTGAAGATGCCTACCGTTGTAATATGCCTGACCTCGATGAGTCGTTGGTGATTGCTAAAGATTTAGGCAAGAGATATGGTGATTTCATAGCTCTCCACCCGCTAGATGTAAATGTCAGTTCAGGTGAATTTTTCGGAGTATTTGGGCCTAATGGTGCGGGTAAGTCAACCTTCATCAAATTACTAACCGGTCAACTGCGGCCTAGTATTGGCTCTGTAGAGGTTTTAGGAATCAATGCAGCAAGAGACCCGCAAAAACTCAAAGCGAATATTGGTATTGTTCCTGAATCCGAGTCTCCGCCTTCATATCTAACTCCAAGTGAGTTTTTGCAATTTGTTGGCAAACTTCGCGGTATAGAGGATTTGGATAACAAAGTAGAGCATTGGATGAATTGGTTTGGACTTGAAGAAAAGAGAGATACAATGTGTAAAGATCTCTCGAAGGGGCAGCGGCAGAAGGTAATGTTGGCTTCAGCATTTATTCATGAACCACGATTACTGTTCCTTGACGAACCATTTGCAAATCTTGACCCAATATATCAGCGGAAGTGCCGCCAATGGTTACTGGATATGGTTGCTAAAGGCGGGACCATTTTCCTCTGTTCTCACGTTTTAGAAATGGCCGAGAGAATGTGCAATCGGATGGCAATAATCAACAATGGCAAGGTCTTAGCAGCAGGGACTGTAAAAGGATTGAAAAATTCAGAGAGTGAGACTCTCGAAGATGTATTTATTCGCTTGGTAGGGCATTCGATTGGAGAGGCAGAAAGATTGGGCGACGAAGGTGTGAACGAGGAGGAATAATTCTGCCGGCAGTTATCACGAGTCGAGATTGGTCCGAAGCCTCGGATTCATCCATCCCGGATTCTCTTGGTTCAACAGGTGGCGGTAAGCATCTGCACACACCACTAGTCGGTTTCAAGGCATTTTCAGCAACTTTCAAAGTGATGTTTATCGAAGAGTTCAGAGAAAATTTAGATTTTGCAAAGAAAAGAAGAATTCTATTATTCCCCTTATTGGTTGCTTTAGTCACGATGGTTGCAACCATTGGTCTACAATTTCTAGTCGGTGAGGGGGCGGCGCAGGGAGCGGATTCCCTATCGGATAGCAAAAACTTCTCGTGGGACGAACTGCGTATTGGATTACATCTACCCCTGTTACTGTTCAGCCTAGGAATGGGATCGTTTGCTTTCCTTGGAAGGGAGAAAGTATTGGCTAGAACCGGAACCAAGAATTATATTTTGGCATCACCAGCACTTCAACCATTGACAAATTCCACAGCCCATTTCGCATATTACATGAAAGATTTATCCTATTATGTCATGTTGATTTTGACTCCGGTAATCTCAGGAATGGCTATTGGTATTGTTTTGGAAAGTTTCACCAATGTCAATACTCCACTTGAATTTAGTAGCCTTCCCCGGACCTGGATTGCAATGGTGGTAACCCTTGCCCAAGGCCTTGCATTCTCTTTCATTGCATCTTCACTTTGGTTGTTAGGAGGTTGGTTTAGTAGACTTACTCCATTATTTGTTATCGGATTGGGCACTGCATTAGGATTAGGGCTTATTCCAAGACAGTACTTACTGTGGGGTCTTACAACCCAACAACCAAATGGAATCTTAATCGCAATACCAGCAATCTGTGCTTCGGTATTTTTAGCATGGGCTGCTGCAAAATTGGTTCGTGACGATTTCGAAGTAAAGGTAATTTCGAAAAGAGAAATTCTGATTCCTGCATGGAATCGTCTCAAGTTCCTTGGTAATGGCCCCCTTCGTCTTCTAGTGGCGAAAGAAGCGGTGGATTTGATCCGCTCAGGTTCATTGAAGAAGATGATAGTCTCATATTCAGTACCACTTATCGTTCTACTATTGATGGCATGGCTAGTTGATTTTGCTGAAGCTCCAATCCCGATCAATTTACTTTCTTATGCTCCATTCCTTGGGTTCTTTGGCTTCAATTTTTATTCTTGGCTAACCGCTTTGGACTCTCCAGAACACATGAATGGGTTGCCGTTGAGTGTGCCTCAATTGATACGTGCTAAAGTGACAGTTTACTTTTTGGCAACGACTTGGATTTCAGTAATCTTCCTATGCCTTATGGCTTGGAAACTCGACGAGTGGGCAGTACTTCCAGTCGGGTTAGTTGTGATGATGGCAAACAGTATCTACATCGTTTGTTTAACCGCGTTTTTGATGGGGCTTGCGCCTAACAAGGCTATTTTTGATGCCAAGATAATGGCATGGTTTTGGTTAGGAACAGTAATTCCATTATTGTCATTATTCCTTCTTTCATTCACTCAAGGTGATGTTTCATTCTATGAAAATTGGGCTGGACAGGTCAGCGACAAGGGATTGGACGCAGAGGCTGCTGTATATGATGAAGGACGAGTGGCTGCTGGATTCAAAGGAATACTTTGGGTAAGTGCGGGACTGGTGGTTGCAGCAATAGTGTTGATGAAACTGCTTGACCGTAAGTGGGGAAGGGCAGAGTTCAACAATTGAAACCGTCTCGAGTCTAACATGGGCCTAGTAATTGCAGTCAGTGGCTTACCTGCTGCTGGGAAGGGCGAGTTTGCTACAATTTTGGCATCTCAAGGCGTCCCAGTACGTTCAATGGGCGACATGGTTAGAGCCGAAGTAAAGTCCCTTGGTATCCCCGAAAAGCCACATGTTTTTGGCGAAGTTGCTTCGCAGATGAGGGCGGATCATGGCGAGGATGTTTTGGCCCAGCGCCTAACAGCGGCAGTAGACGATTTACTCCTTGAGAATCCGATAGTCCTAATCGAAGGATTACGTGGTACTGCAGAGAGGGAGACTTTCGCAAACCATTGGAATGATGATTTCATAGTAGTTGCAATTACTGCATCTAAGGTTTTGAGATTTCAGAGAGTGGTTTCCCGAGCTCGTTCAGAAGATGGGAGCCTTTCTGATTTGGAGCAAAGAGATGCTAGAGAAACCGGCTGGGGATTGGATGTTATTATTGCAGAAGCCGATATAATTTTTCCAAATGAATCAGATATCGAAGAACTGGCAACATCGGTTACCGCTTGGCTCAAGAGTCTGTGAGCGGGCCCGTAGGGCCCCCCGTATTGGCGAAAGGTCATAACCGAGCCGAACCGTGTCTTGGGTGTCAGAGGGGTTGTACATATGGCAAGAAAGGGTGGTGGTGGCCAAAAGAAGCAGCGCGGTCAGCAACGCGCAATGTACGACGAACTTGACAAATATCCAGTAATGCCACCTCATGCTTTCGCTCGAATCGTTCGAGATAAGAGGACGCTGAACGTCATTTATCAGATTATCGAGCCTCCGTTAAATAAGAAGGAACAGGAATGGCGAGATGAGCTCCTAGATATTTTTATTCGGTCTTTGACCGTTAATGTTGAAGAGATAGATGCAGACCCAACTGCGTACCTTCGTACCGCAATGGACAAAGTCATCAAAGCATACGGGCTGAAGATCAACAAAAAGTCCAAATCTAAGCTATTTTACTATCTCCGAAGAGATTTGGTTGGATATGGAAAGATGGACGTTTTGATGAATGATTCTAACGTTGAAGACGTATCCTGTGACGGAACTGGTGTTCCAATTTTCGCGTATCACAGGAAGTTCGAATCAGTGGAAACCACTTGTTCTTGGGATACAGATCATGAATTGGAATCTTATGTTATCAAATTAGCACAACGTTGTGGTAAGCATATTTCTGTTGCAAGCCCACTACTAGATGCAACATTGATGGATGGTTCAAGAATCGTCATGAAACTTGGCCGTGAAGTGTCGACACGTGGTTCGGCATTCTGTATTCGAAGATTTAAGGATGACCCGTTCTCCCCTTGTGACATCATTGCATTCAGAACCCTATCTTCATTGATGGGCGCTTATCTCTGGGTCGCATTCCAGAATGAAGTTCCAATGCTATTCGTCGGTGGTACAGCATCTGGGAAAACAACAACACTCAATGCAATGTGTATCTTTATTCCATGGCAGATGAAGATTGTCAGTATCGAATCCACCCGTGAAGTTAACATTCCACAACCAAACTGGGTCGCAGGTCTAACCCGACAAGGGTTTGGTGGAGAATCTACCGAAGGAGAGATTGGAGAATTCGAGTTATTGAAAGCCGCTCTCCGTGAACGACCAGAATACATTATTGTGGGTGAAATACGTGGTGCTGAAGCATATGTTCTGTTCCAGGCTATGGCGACAGGACACTGCGCTTATTCAACAGTGCACGCAGATTCAGTCCCTTCACTAGTCCATCGTCTTGAAAATAAACCGATTGATATCCCACGTGTATTGCTACCTGCTCTCGAAGCATGTGTAATTCAAATACAGACCCGTATCAATGGGCGACGTGTCAGAAGAACCAAGCAGATTGTTGAAATTGTAGGAATTGACCCTAACTCAATGGAAATAATTACCAACGAAGTATTCCGTTGGAATGTCACCAACGATGATTTCATATTCTCAGGTAAGTCATATGTCCTAGAGAAGATAATGGTCAAAATCAACTTCAGTCAAGACGAGATGCGTAGAGAACTTCGTACAAGGAAGCGTATTCTGGAATGGATGGTACTCAACGATATTCGTAAGGCAGACCAAGTAAGCCAAATCATTACCGAATACTATGTACGGCCTCACGAGATTTTAGCACGTGTGGATGGGCTTCGTTGATTACAGTAAATATGGATGAAAGGAGGGGTGATGAATGGAATTAACTGCCTGGCAGAAAATTTGTCACCGTATTCTTGGTAAAGCGTTCAAGAAGAGAGCGCGAAACGACAAAGAACTTTCAGGCAATTTAGTCAAAGGAAATATTCCTATGATGCCCGAAGTATATCTTGCTCAAGTATTTGTTACCACTGTAGCCGTTACGTTGATTTGTGGTCTGCTTTTGACAGCCGTTTTCCTTCCTGATATTGGATTGATTGATTGGTATGAATCAAGACCAGATACTTCGACTGGATTAGCATGTTTCGAATGGGAATATTGGAATGCAGACCTTGTTGATGAGACCTTAGAAAGCCGTGGTTGCCCATATTTCAAATATATGGTATTCCCCGTTTTTGGGCAGATTATGATTCCAATAGTACTTGGATTATTAGTCCCTCTTGGGACTTACAAGTATCTGAAAGGTTCAGCTGGCCGCGCTACCAAAGCCCGTGGAGTTGCACTTGAGAAATACTTGCCATATGCTGCATCTTATACAGCAGCGATGGCTGCAGCGAATGCAACACCACACAAGATTTTCAGATCATTAGCATTGAATGGAGAGATATACGGAGAGATTGCATATGATTCTGCGATGATCTATCGGGATGTATCCTTACTTGGTTTCGATTTACTAACCGCTATGAAAATGTCTGTTGGCCGAGCGGCATCCCCATGGATGACGGAGTTCTTTCAAGGAATGGTCGGTACATTGACTGCAGGAGGTTCTCTAAAGCTATACTTCCTGAATCGTGCTGAGCATTACATGCGTGAAAACCGCACAAGGTTGCACGATTTCCTTGAATCTCTTGCTATGCTTGCGGAATCATATATTGTGGTAGCAGTTGCAATGCCTCTGTTCTTGATTGTTATGCTTGTCATTATGTTCTGGGTCAGTGGTGCTGGTGCGCAGATGGAAGAAAGTACGCTGTATTTTGTCGTATTATTGGCTCTTCCAATGATTCATGTGATGTTTGCATTCCTTGTGTGGTCATCTAGTGAAGAGCAAAAAATGTGATTAGGAGGTGAAATGATGGCACGTAAAAAAGAGAAAATTATAGTCAAACTTGATCTTCCTAAAGACGATACAACACTTACAAAGTTGTACGCAATACTTGCGGTTAGCATATTTCTTGGTTTAGCGTCATTCACTTTCTGGTTTACAAACTCACACTTCACAACCGCACCAAATGGACAGCCACTATTCGTGAATACTGTTTGCGGATATGATATGAACCATATTCCGACATTCGAAGAAAACGAGAGTTGTGCGATACTGCATGATGAACCTGATGTTTTGGTAATGGAACCGGAGAATAGTTGGATGGACTTTTATTCATTAGGCCAGTTGTTCGACGTACCTGGAATGGATGAGAATTTATCGGATGTTAGGCCCCTTCAACCTTTAACGGCAACCTGTACAATTTCCACGTCTGTCCCATCTGATTATACTTTCAAAATTAATGATGAAGAAGGTAATGAACTTGATAGTCATAGTGGGAACTCCCAAGCCAATGATGACAAATGTGAACTATCTATTTTGAACATGGAACGCGGGTATTCTTACCAGATAATAATTACTTCAGAAGAGCTTGTGCAGGAGGCATCATACCATGTTGAAATGGATTACTATGATGGCATCCCTGAGAATATGAATAATAAATCACAATGGGTTGGACCTGAAGTCAATCTAGGAGGATTCTCTTTGCGTCCTACAGTTTTCCTCAATTTCTTCGGCTTTGGATTCTTCATTAGTTTCTGGCCAGCGGCTTATTATTGGGACCGTGTTAAAGAGAAGATAGATAGAAAGGAAATAAAGTTCCCCGATTTCCTAAGAGATCTTGCAGAGTATTGGAAGGGAGGTCTGTCAATGACAGTGGCAGTTCAAACTCTGGCGACGAGTGAATACGGTGCCTTGAATAATGAAGTCAAGAGAATGAGTGACCAATTATCATGGGGTGTGTCATTTGGAGACGTTATCGAAATGTTTGCTGTAAGAGTTGGAACTCCCCTCGTAATGCGTGCGATTTCATTAATATCTGAAGCGAATAGAGCAGGTGGTAAGATTTCGGATATTCTCGTTACTGCAGCAAATGACAGCCGTGAAATCAAGTTCCTCGAGGGTGAAAGGAAACGTACTATCGCCTCATATATCTCGGTTATTTGGACTTCATATGGTGTATTCCTAGGTGTTATTGTAGTTCTAGCTAAGGTTTTCATTCCAGCGATTGCAGGTTCAAATTCAGAACCAAGTGATGAAGATAGTGCGGGTGGTGGCCAACAATTAGGAAACATGGTTATTCGTAATATCGAACCAATATTTTTCCTGACGATTTTCTATTATGGTGTTACCATGCAAGCATTAGGAAATGGTCTCATGGCTGGATTGATGGCTACTGGACGATTTAGTAGTGGAATGAAACACTCGGGAATGATGATTGTTATGGCAATGTTATGTTTCAATCTGATTGTATTCACACCTGATCTGATTGGTATCACAACTCTACCTGCGCTAAAGCCAGCAGCAGGAACATTCTCACCATGAGGTGGCTAATGTGCAGGATGATGAAAACGCACAGGTTCACATCTTAGAGATGCTGACTTTATTTTGGCTCTTTTTTATGACTGCTGCGTTTCTAATTACTGTTCATGTTCCTGACGAACCGAGCATCTCTATCGATGCAGAAATGCAGTTTGCAGGTGAAGACGCTATCAATCTAGGTTTAGGAACCACTTCAGATGGCGGTGAATATGACTCTAAACTTGCAGAACTCCTTGCTGCAGGAGATAAGGAAGGGGCTTGTGAATTGGTTCAAAACTATCTTGCACTTGGCATAGAAGCAAATTGTTGGCTAGCAAAAGATTCAGGAACCTCTCAACCGCATGGGGAAGTTGCTAATCCTGGCTCGAATACAGTTACTGTTCATGGTTTAGTTGCAGCCGATGATCACCTTTGGACAATTAGCCTAGATTTGTGGGAGCGTGGTTCTTGATGCATTCTAGCGAAAAGGGAGACCAAGGGCAAATGTTACTGGCCACGGGTGTTGTCTTGATGATGTCCCTGTTATCGATGGCAATCTTTGGTGTCAAAATGGCTGGTATTTCCATGCCCCATGACACAGCGGGAGATGATTCAATTCAAGCGTCAGGAGATATTGCAGCCAGTCTTCCTTCACTGACGGAATCAAGAGCACAAATATGGTATGACGCTGGACTTTCAGAGTTTGAAAGTGTTGAGAGCTCAATTCATTCACTTCATGACGATGTATTGCATCATGGCGAAATAAGAGGGGTTGAACTGAAACTCCTCAATATTACCGTGGTGGAAAATGATGGAGTGATTTTGGTGAGCGCAGAACTGGGTGC
>Ga0308019_10000764_pt1 | contig 20046 bp, 22 predicted proteins | sample Neamet284_FD_203135 | JGI IMG/M metagenome (GOLD analysis project Ga0308019, IMG submission 203135) | Marine microbial communities from water near the shore, Antarctic Ocean - #284 | ecosystem: Environmental > Aquatic > Marine > Unclassified | place: Southern Ocean | collected 2014-10-01 | reverse complement strand
AAGCAGAATTATCTGCTCTTGAAAACAATGCTCCAAAAAATGGTGATGCTTAATGGGTGGATACGGTGATGTACAATTATTACGCGACGACGGTCTTCGACTGGACGGACGCAAGTTTGACGAAATGCGACCAATTACTATCGAAGCAGGTATCTTACCTGTCGCAGATGGCTCAGCAATGGTTACGCATGGATTGAATGTAGCAGTTGCTGCTGTGTATGGACCAATGGAGGCCCATCCACGTAAGATTCAACGCCAAGACCGAGCTGTTATCGATGTTCGTTACAACATGGCTCCTTTCTCGACAAGCGACCGAATCCGACCTGGTTTCAACCGCCGCTCCCGTGAGATTTCCAAAGTCATTGCTGAAGCACTTGAATCGGTTGTTCTCGTCGAACGTTATCCACGTTCTAAGATACGAGTCGAAATCGAAATTCTAACTGCTGAAGCAGGAACTCGATGTGCTGGTCTAACCGCTGCAGCAGTTGCTCTTGCAGATGCTGGAATCCCTATGCGTGACCTCATCGTTGGTGTCGCATCTGGTAAGGTCGAAGATACCGTCGTTCTCGACCTCGACAAAGCAGAAGACAACTACGGTCAAGCAGATTTGCCTGTGGGAATTTTGCCGAACACTGGTGAAGTTGCTTTCTTACAAATGGATGGAGACCTTTCTCCAGATGAATTCAACCTCGCAATGGAATACAATTTCAAAGCAGCATCCGAAATACACGATATTATGGTTGATGCACTCAAGCGTCGATACGAAGGAGGTGAGAATTGATGGTCGAACTGGTTCCAACATTACTTCGTCAAGAACTCGCTCGTCTCGCAGAAGATGATATTCGACTTGATGGTCGAGGTCAATGGGAAGGCCGTAAATTAGATTTGGAAGTTGATTGCCTTTTCAACGGAGAAGGTTCAGCAAAAGTGGTCATGGGCAAAACAATCGTCTACGCTGGTGTCAAGTTTGAACTTCGTACACCTTGGCCAGACCGTCCGGCTGAAGGTTCACTCATGTGCAGTGCTGAATTGCGCCCAGTCGCTCACCGAAAGTATGAGCCTGGACCACCATCTCCAGAATCCATTGAACTTGGCCGTGTTGTCGACCGAGGCATTCGTGAATCCGGTTGTATCGACATGGAAAGTTTGTGTATCGTTCCCGGCGAGAAAGTCTGGGGCGTAATGATCGATATTCACGTTCTCTCGGACGGCGGTAATATTTTCGACGCATGTGGACTTGCAGCTATCGCTGCTTTGCGAACCGCAGTCGTTCCCGCCGAACGCTTTGATGTCGGTGAAGATTATACCTTGAAAGTGAAGAGTACCCCGATTATGGCCTCTTTCACTCGTGTCGGTGGACGTTATGTTTACGACCCTTCGGAAGAGGAAGAACTCGGTGGCGATGAACGCATCCATATCACTCTCGGAGATGAGGGTCACCTTCATTCTCTACAAAAGGGGTTAAGAGGGGTGTTCACACCCGCCGAATTTACAGAGATATTTGATGTGGCACATCTACGATGCGCTGAACTTCGAACACTCGTAGCAAACCAGGAGAGGGACTGATTGGCAAAACGAACACAAAAAGCAGGTGCAACAGCACGATTTGGGGCTCGATACGGTGTTTCCGTTCGACGTAACTCAGGAGCAGCATTAGCCAAAAAGACAGCCAAGTACACTTGTCCGGTATGTCAATACCGCAAAGTTGGCCGACTCTCAGTTGGAATCTGGGCATGCGGAAAGTGCGGACACACCTTTGCAGGTGGCGCATGGGAACCATTCACTCGGGCTTCTGATACCAACAGCCGTATTCTACGACGTTCAGTCGAAGGTGCAACAACTGCTGATATGGCATTCATTGCTCAACAGGCTGCGCTTGATTACGAGCGTGCTCTTGCTGCTGGCGAGATTTCTGAAGAAGAGTGAGTACACTCCAAGGAGTGGTACACATGGCAACCTCTTGGTCGCTCTCTCTTTCAGTTCAATCACAAACTTTTGCTGATACAAAGGCCCTTGCTGATGCACTCACCACAGATGAAGAAATTGTTTGGTCATCGAACAATGCGTCATTTACATTTCAACTTCATCAGCAGAAAGTCAAGGATTTACGAGCGATGTGGAATACCCGAATGCGAGGTCTCATGGCTGTCGATTCACTCCTTTCCTCGCTTGTTGACCTGTCCGAGGGTTCATCAACCAAAACCGAATGAGAAGGACAGGTGAGAGTATGGACAACATAGAACAACTACAAGTCGTCGTCAATGAAGTGCAGGCTGCACGTCAACAACTCGCCAATCTTCGTGCTCAAGTACTCGAATTGGAAACAACGGTCGAAGCGGTAAAGAATCAGCCACATGATCTCGCTTTACATCAGCAGATGGGTGGAGTTATGGTTGAAGTTTCTGACCGTCCAACCTTACTCAAGGAATTAGAAGAAACTCTTGTTACTTTGAAAGAACACCTCGAACGTTTCACTGAGCGTGAAGCTGAACTGCTTGCTACATACAATCAATTGAAACAAATGCTTGCGGGGACTGAAAGTGCATGAGTTCTCTTGAACATTCTGCTGAACTTGAGTCTTTTCATTCTTGGCTCACCGCTGCATGCTCGAAAGGTGCAGTCCCGATCATCACTGGGAAAAACGGTGATATGGACACCATTGGTTCCGCAATTGCCCTTTCTTCTGCTCATCCTAATTTGATGGCTTCTGGATTGCATTTGGGGCGAACGGCAAAAAGAATGGTCGAAACGCTTCAAGCACCTTTTCGTAAATTATCAGAACATCAAACGGTTTGGCCTCCAACGCTCGGTGGAATTATCATCGTTGATTCAGCATCCCCCGGTCAAGTAGGAATTCCTCTACCAGCAGGTATTCCTGTATGTATTCTCGATCATCATTCTACCTGCGATTGGGAAATAGGTGAAAATGACCTTCTTTTGCAATGGGATGTGCGTGCTACAACACAAATTGTCGATTCTTATCTTGTTAAATATTCTCCTCAGTCCCGCTCTTTGGTCGTTCGAAAGATGCTTTTAGCAGGGCTTTTGACCGATACGGGAAGATTTCGACATGCCGATAAAGGAGCATTTCAAACTGCAGTTGACTTGTTAACAGGAGATGATTTGGATTACGCAGCTTTTGTTGAATTCGTAGAAACAGAAACAACAACTCCAAGCGAACGTGGCAGTCTTTTACGAGGTTTGGAGCGTGCTAAGTCAATCGACTCTGGAGCTTGGAACGTTGTTCACACCTATTCAGGAACACTCGAAGGCAGGTTAGCCAGTCTTCTTATTGGCACTGGGGCAGAGATTGCCCTGGTCAGCAGATTCCGTGATGGGGAAACTCGTCTCACTGCACGCGCTTCACGACATACGACTTCGAAAGGAATCCATCTCGGTGAACTCATGTCAAGCGTTGCACAGCAGATAGGTGGCGAAGGTGGAGGTCATGATGGTGCTGCGGGATGGAGTGGTAAAACTGATAGAATCGCGGCAGAATCTTCATTCATTACTCAAGTGGCCTTGATTCAAAGGAATGATGATTGATGTCGGAGATTGAACTACCAAAAGCCCCAGGATATTTCATTTCACGTTGGCGTGAGCAAGGCCCTGTCGACATGGCAACCTTGACCACTTGGCGAGACGAAATGAACTGGGAAACTTGGTTGCCACTTGCTGAGGCTGCTTTATTTCTTGATGCTGTTGAGTTGCTCGCCCTTCTTGAAACGGTACTTTCACCTGCAGAACAAGCTACACTTTCATTGGTCCGTCGTCGAATGTTGGGTGATACTCGACTTCAGCAGAGTATTGAACAAGCACTGGACATTGCTCGTCATCCAGATACACGCGATTTAGCACTTGAAGGACGACTTCGAATGGAACTCGGGTTGGCTAAATATGAAGCAGGTGAGATTGAAGAAGCGAAGGACGATTTAACATGGGCGGAAACGCGATTGAAATCTGTTGCTTTGGCAAGCAGAGACCATGACCTTTCATTGATTAACAAAGCGGCTTTGCATACTGCTTGTGGTGAGGCTTTGATGGCGTTAACCGTCTATTCAGATATTCCACGAAATGGGACACATGCGCATGAAACTATTGCTCTTTCACGCCTAGGTGCTAGCCGCATTTGCGCATCGATAGGTCATGACTTTGATGCAGTGCGTCATGCTTGGAATGCCCATGCCCATGCACTTCTGGCAAATCAAGTTGGTATGGCCATCGAGGGAGGGGCATTATTTTTGGACTTTTCAAGTGAAGCAATAGATGACTCTGCAGAGAGAATGAAGATTCAAATCGAAAATGCGAGACCAAGAGACGCTGGTGAAGAGGCTCACGTACTCAAGGTCCATTCGGAAGATATCAATGATGTATTCGAGTGGTGCTTTTCTCATCTCCCAGAGAGTCATGCTGGTGATGACCGTCCTGATTTGAGGGCGATGGTAAGTTTGGCTCATCGTTTTGATAAAATGCAGCACTTTGATTCCCTGTTGAATAATCCAGATGGCATAGAAGATCCGATACTCGTCGCCATTGTCCAAAATTGTATTGATGACCCAGAATTGAAGTCACTTTGGAATGTTCGACTCGCAACATTGACCATGGTTTAATCTATAGATGAGCGCACCATTGTGTCAAATCAGTAAACTCTTCTGTTGTCCATTCTTTGAGTGGTGGAATTTTATCCCACCATTGAACCAAACGAACTTTTTCATCTGCAACCTCCCAATTTTGAAGTGCAGAATCCTCAACAAGAACATGGGCCACCCAACCCTTGGGATAGTATGTAGTATTCCATTTTACGACAAGACCTTCAAGGCCAGTCTCTTCTTTCAATTCTCGAAGTAAGGCATCTTCTGGTGCTTCTCCAGCCTCAACATGACCACCTGGTATTTCCCACCCACGTTCAGGGTGTTCGACAAAAATAACCTTTCCCCCCTGACCAAGCAGTTGCTTGCCTCCTACTTTTGTGGTGACCCAAGCTAAGACAAACACAGGTTGTTGATTCAAACTCATCTCTTCACCTCAGAAAGCATTCTTTGCTTTCAAAACCCATTCTTCGGCCCATTGCTCACCTTGCGATACAAGCCTTCGTGCTAAGAAAAATGCTTCTGAAACATCACCGGCTTCCATCAAAGATTTCAAACGTGTCATGTCTGGGTGGATGGATATATGCTCATCTTCAACTGGAGTTGAAACTTCTTGAACTTCTTCAATTGAAGATATACGTTGTGAAAGTTGGAGCATTTGTTGCAAAAATTGTGACCGCTTTTCGATACTCGGCGTGGTCCAGGGTTTTTCTTCCTCTCCCATTAGGCGACCAGTAATCCGTTCCAAAAATAAATCTCGCGGAGTTTGATGGGGTTGCAATTGTTGCACATGGTCGTAACATGACCAAGCCTCATCCATTTCTTCACGGCGCTCATAGAGGCGACCTAATTCCATCCAAAGTTCATGATTATTTGGTCGATGGGCTAAGAGGTGTCGTGCAAGTTCAATGAAAAGATCCTCATACCCACCTGAGCGTATTCTTTCCAATCGTCGCCCATAAACGATATTGGCACGTTGGTCACTGAAATCTAAACTTCGACAACGTAGTGCAAAATCTTCAAGTTCGCTTTCGATTGAAGAGGCCTCCAAAAAAGTTGACCACCATGTATCAGGGTCGAGTGGGTCACGAGCAAATGCTGCTTCAAGTAATTCTAGACCAACCAATAGAAAATTAACATCCTTCAACTGCTCGACTTGTACGGCATCACGCCCTAGAATGATGAAGACATCTTCGAGAACTGCACAGAGACCGAGTCCATCTTGCACCACGACCTTGATATCGGCCAAACATCGCCAATTCCTTTCATCGGTGAAATCATGGAGCAATGCTTGTCGAGCATTTTGTTCAGCCCAAGCCATGTTTTCATCAAACCGGTCAGGGTCCTTAGAAGCAAGACGAACAAATTTCTGAGCCTGGGTTCGATAGCGATTGCCTAAGTTGCGTCGAGGATGTTGCAAAAGGTCTGCACTCTCTCCAACCATGTATCTCACACCTTCTCTCTGCATTCAATATCTTCGCTGAAATGTTCATTGTACTGACATAAACCCGTCATGGTCTACGCCCCATGGCAAGGTTGCATCAAAGCCAACTTTAGAAGTGAGACCATCCGAGTCACGTGATGGGTCTAGGGAACTTCCTTTTTGATTGGAAAGAATGATTGTATCCGTATCTGGTTGCCATCGAGTCACCATTGCCCATTCCACACGTACGGGGTCTCCAATATCGATATCCTCATCAACGATGGTGACCATCTTCATACTTCTGTGACCTGCTAATGCGGCTTTGATGGCATTAAATGGGTCTTCAGGTGTTGATTTTTTAATTTTAATAACTGCTGCTAACCAACCACATCCCCCTTCAGTCATGTGAACATCAATGCACTCACATACTTCATTCACTGCAGCTTTAATTGTTGGTGCACGAGGAAGGCCCATCAGTGTCTTGTGCTCCGCTTCACCTGGGATGAGTGCATGGAAAATTGGATTGTCGCGGTGGAGAACTCCATCGACTTCGATAACTGGTTCTTGCCGTACACCATCGACCGTCCCTGTAATGTCGACGTATGGACCTTCATCGTCATCTTCATTGGTAATGCGACCCCATAAGACGTATTCAGCGTCTGCAGGAACCAAGACACCGTTTGGCATCCGAGTCAAACGAAGAGGCTTATCATACAGTTTTTCATGCAGTGCTGCTGCTATAGTCAATTCATCGATATTCTCATCAAAAGACATTGCAGCTGCAAGTAGAACGACCGGATCAGGTGCATTGACAATTGCTATTTCTACTTCCCTTCCTTCTTTACGTGCATTCATGGTCATCGTCCGTAGGTGTCGTGGAACCAATCGGACAACCAAATGGTTTGAGTCTCGTACCAATTGGCGATGAAATGACATGTTTCGAATTCCATTATCCTCTGCAATAATCACACTTGCTGAAGAGTATCGTCCGCGGTCTTGGGGCCAATGATGTGGAATTGGAAGTTTTGTAATGTCGACCGTCTCTTGCAAGTTTTCAAAACATTCCGCTTCCGAAGCATCGACAATAACAGGTTCACTCGGGTTTTTCATCGCCCAACCTAATGTGTCAATATATTCTTCAGGAGAAATACCGATAGCCTCACAGAGACGTTCTCTCGTTAGAATATTAATCGCAGCACGATGGCCAGGACTTTCGGGAATATTGGTGAATAATGTGAGGGCATGGTGACTTGCTCTCGAGTGTTCCCAGATGCCATGAATGAGGCTGGTTGGGTTCGATTCTTCGGTGGCTGCACCTAGGTGGTCACGAAAGGCCATGTCTTTGCGACAAGGCCCCATCGCTTGAACCTTGTTTAAGCACACTCGTCAATTCCTCAAATTTGGGATATAATGGTGCTTATTATGGTATGTTTTCATCTCGCAGTAAGCAGAATTGTTCAACTCTTCGACACTGGCTTTGAGGGTCTTTTTATATATGGGATTCAAGTCGGCAGAGTGCTTCAATGCGGTGATTATGATGGGTAGAGGACTCTTCGCAGGTGCTAAAATGGCCAAGGACCGTCAAAAGTTTCGTTGGTCTGACCGTCGATATAAGAAGCGTATGCTCAAGTTGCGAGCTAAGCACGACCCTCTTGCAGGTTCCACTCAAGCCAAAGGTATCGTCATCGAAAAAGTCGGTATTGAGGCCAAACAACCAAACTCGGGTATCCGTAAGGCAGTCAAAATTTCCCTGATAAAAAACGGTAATAAACTCACAGCTTTCGCTCCTGGCGATGGTGCAATAAACTTCATCGATGAACACGATGAAGTAATGGTTGAAGGTATCGGTGGACGCATGGGTCGATCATACGGAGATATTCCTGGAGTCCGATACAAGGTCATCCAAGTCAACGGTGTTTCATTGAATGAAATGGTCCGTGGCCGAAAAGAGAAACCAATCCGCTGAGGTGTTGAATATGTCTGAATCAGAAACGGTAGTCGAAGAGGAAGAAGTAGAAGAAGTGGAAGAAGTAATCGAGGATGTCCGACCTATTGCAGGAATTGGAACTCTTGTGTTTGGAAAGTGGGATATATCTGCAATCACTTGCAAAGATCCTGGCCTTGCACCTTACATTAATCTCACAACTGTCGGTGTGCCGCATTCCGGTGGCCGTCACGCAAACGCTTGGTTTGGAAAGGCTAAGTTGTCTGTCGTCGAACGATTCATCAACAAACTCATGCGCTCGGGACCTTACACTGGTAAGAAACAAGGTGCAATGAAAGCGTTTGAAGCAGCTCTCGATGTAATCGCACAAAAAACTGGTCAAAACCCTTTGCAAGTTTTTGTTAATGCTATTTGCAACGGTGCTCCAATGGAAGAAATCACTCGAATTAAATTCGGCGCCGTCTCTCAACCAAAGGCAGTCGATGCATCACCATCTCGTCGTCTCGACGTCGCTCTACGGAACCTTGCAATAGGTGCTCATCAAGGGACGCACAAGTCGAAGCGAACTCTAACCAACTGTATCATCAATGAGCTTTCAAAGGCTGCCGTTGGAGATGCTACCTCTTTTGCTGTAGCAAAGAAGGAAGAATTGGAGCGCATCGCTTCCTCTGCTCGTTGAACCTGAATACAGCGTATTCAAGTCAAACTTTAATGTCATTTGCGAATGCCTTATTTCGTTCACTGTCGATGCTATCCGTATCTTCACAGCGAGTCACTTAAGAACCCCTTTCCGGTGGCCGAGATTGACGAGTAGTCACAGGTGATTCCATGGGCCGAAAGGAAGACAACATTAACAAAGCAACAGAAGTCATGCATATTTTACCTCAGATCCGTAATTTATGTATTGCCGCACACATTGACCACGGAAAAACAACTCTTTCCGACAACCTCATCGCAGGTGCTGGAATGATGTCCAGTGAACTGGCCGGTTCCGCTCGTGTTCTCGATTTCGATGAACAAGAATCAGCTCGGGGAATTACCATTAACGCTGCATCTGCTTCGATGGTTCACGAAATTGATGGAACTGATTACCTCATTAATCTCATCGATACTCCAGGTCACGTTGACTTTGGTGGTGACGTAACTCGTGCTATGCGTGCAGTCGATGGATGTTTCATTCTCGCATGTGCAGTTGAAGGACCAATGCCTCAAACTGAGACTGTTGTCCGTCAAGCACTCAAGGAAAAGGTCAAGCCTGTTCTTTTCATTAACAAGGTTGACCGTCTCATCAATGAGTTACAGGTTACTCCAGAGGACATGATGGCACGTTTCACTGAAACGATCAAGAAGGTCAACCGACTCATCAGCCAATTTGCCCCTGAAGAATTCAAGAAGTCGTGGCAAGTGAGTGTCCTGGATGGAACAGTCGCCTTCGGAAGCGCATTCCACAACTGGGGAATTACTATTCCTTACATGAAGAAGTCTGGCGTCTCGATGACCGATATTTTCGAATACTGTAAAAATGAAGACCAAAAAACATTGGCTGAGAAAGCTCCAGTCCACGAAGTTCTGTTGGATATGGCTGTTACTCAGTTGCCGGGTCCAGTTGAAGCACAACCTTACCGTGTTCCAAATATTTGGACCGGCGACATTGAATCTGAGATCGGACAAGCGATGGTAAATTGCGACCCTGAAGCACAACTCGCTATGATGATTACCAAGATTTGGATGGACCCTCACGCAGGTGAAGTTGCAGTTGGTCGTATCTATTCAGGTTCGATTTCTCAAGGTGAAACTGTTTTTGCAATTGGTGCTGCCAAACCAGAACGTGTTCAACAAGTGAGCATGATGGTCGGTGGAGATCGTATTACAGTCCCTAAGGTCGTTGCAGGAAACATTGCAGCCCTAACCGGTATTCGCTCAGCCGCTGCTGGTGTTACACTTTCACGTGACAAAGATTTCACGCCTTTTGAACCAATTCGACACTACTCCGATCCCGTTGTTACTGTCGCTGTTGAACCAAAGAGTATGAAGGACCTTCCAAAGTTTATCGATGCTCTACGTTCACTCGCTAAAGCTGATGCTTCTCTTCAAGTAACGACCAACCAAGAAACCGGTGAAGCATTGCTCGCTGGAATGGGTGAACTTCACTTGGAAATCACCGTATATCGTATTGAAGAAGAACAAAACATCAAAGTGAGCGTCAGCCCACCTATTGTGGTCTACCGAGAAGGTATTCAAGGTAATAACCGTGGAAATTCGTTTGAGGGTAAATCCCCTAACCGTCACAACCGTTTCTTCTTTGAAATCGAAGCACTCACACCTGAAGTAGTCACAGCACTTCGTTCAGGAGACCTTGGTTCAGGAACTATCCGACCAAACGATGCAAAGGAAACTGGACGTAAATTTGGTGAACTTGGTATGGATAAAGATTTGATGCGTAAGATTTATGCAATCAATGGCTCAAACGTTTTGGTCAACGATACCAAGGGTATTCAGGGACTTCACGAAACTCGTGAATTGATTATTGAAGCCTTTAATGGCGTTTGTATCAAGGGACCAATTGCTGACGAACCTGTTCAAGGAATGTTTGTCCGACTCGTCGATGCAAAGCTACACGAAGACGCAATTCACCGTGGACCTGCTCAGACAATTCCAGCAGTCCGTAACGGAATTAAGGGTGCAATGCTTCGTGCACGAACCGTTTTGCTTGAACCTATGCAGAAGGCTTTCGTCTCTGTGCCAAACGATTGGCTCGGTCAAGTAACCCGTGAAGTTACCAACCGTCGTGGAATCATTGAAGACATGCCATCAGAAGGTGAAGTTACGACTGTTATTGGAATTTTACCTATTGCTGAAACTTTTGGTTTCTCAAACGATATTCGTGCTGCTTCTCAAGGGCGTGCTGTTTGGAACACCGAAAACCTTGGTTTCGAGATGCTTCCTCCACAATTGTTTGACAAGGTCGTTGCTCAAATCCGAACTCGTAAGGGACTCAAGCCAGAACCTTATCCGGAATCCTACTATTCAGAGTGAGATGTATGCAAGGCTCAATCTTGAGCCTTTATGCCGCTCATCAAGGCGGTGTGCCAAAGTCTTCAGTGGTATCACTCAATATTCTTGAACACGGATGTGTCGGGGATAAGCAAAACGATACGAAGAATCATGGAGGCCCAAATCGGGCAGTATGTTTGTTCAGTAGTGAAGTTCTCAATCGCCTTCTCAGTGAAGGTCATCCAATTTTTCCTGGCTCTGTTGGAGAAAATATACTCCTTCAAGGAATCCCATGGGAAATCATTTCAATTGGAACACGATTCCATTTTGATAAAGTGATTTTAGAAATTACTTCCGACGCCCCACCTTGCCGAACGATCAAGGACTCTTTTTTGAATGAGGAATTCAAATGTATTTCTGCAAAATTAAACCCTCATTCAACTCGCTGGTATGCAAAAGTAATTCAGTCCGGTGAAGTGGTGACTGGAGAAAACGTCGTTCTCAACTAATACGTTTCAGTTGGAAATCAGTGAGTTCGCGGAGTGCTCTCAGAGAAGGTCCTTGAGGGATACGGTCGAGACAAGCGTGTGCTTTCGCGTGGTATTCCACCGCTCTTTGCCTTGCATAATCGATTGAGCCTAAATTGCCTAGAGCTTGTAAAGCAGCATCTATGGCTTCTGCGTCAGTCTCTTCGCCTTTTCCAAGTGCAGCGAGAAGCGTTGTTTTATCTTTTGAATCGGGTTGTGCAAGAGCATGAATCACCATGAGCGTTCGCTTTCCTTGGGCTACATCTGAACCCGCAGGCTTACCAAGAACAGACGAGTCTGAAATTACATCAATTAAATCGTCCATCAGTTGGAAACACAATCCAACTGCAAGACCCCAGTCAGCCATACAATCTATTGTTTCTTGGTCGGCACCTGCCATTCGAGCACCGATTTCAGCACAGGTGAGGAACATGACTGCAGTCTTTCCTTCAATCATCTCGATGTAGTCCTCTTCGGAGACCGCCAATTCATCTTCAAATTCAATATCCATTTGCTGTCCTTCACTCACTCGTCGAACCATCCAAGCGATTCGATTCACCAAGGCTGCTACATCCGTCGCTTCTAATCCTTCTGCTTGGACTAAACGTTCGAATGCAATAGCCAACATGGCGTCTCCTGCATTGATTGCCGTTGGAAGGTCAAATTCAATATGAACTGCATTTCGACCTCTTCGGATGTCATCATCATCCATGATATCATCGTGAACGAGTGTAAAGTTATGCACAATTTCAATCGCAGCACCAACATCTAACATTCCGGAATGTGAGTCACCCACTGCCTTACCTACAAGCCAAGGTAATGTCGCTCGTAGGCGTTTCCCACCACCGTGAATCAAATGTGTCATGGCTGCAGCCAAACGCTGGTGGCGAGATGCCATCAAACTGTTCATTATTCGTTGTTCAACAAGGGGCTTGACTTCAAGAACAGAGAGATCTAATCCAGCGCCTTCTGCTTCCGGCAGCAAATGTGTCACATCACCCATGTCATGGATTTTGTCATCAGCCAGTTCTTCTAATGCGGAATTGTTTCCAACTGCATCCCACCATTCTCTGTTCATTATTCGAGCAGCAATACAACGGAACCAAGGTGCGATCGAGCCATTCTGTGGTTCTTCTTCAAGCAGTAATTCCTCAAGTTCCTCATAGGTGACCCAAGCGACATCTGATACTTCATTTGGATTTGGATTGAGTTCGACATCGACTTGAGCAATCAAAATATGGTCGATTTCCCGTTCAATCCATGTCTCGTTCATTCGTGCAGAGTAGCGCATCTTCGTCATGAAATGGAAATCTTCAACCGAAAAGCATGATGGTGAAATTCCGAGCTCTTGCTCTAATTTACGTATGGCGGCTTTTTTGACGCCGAGGGCATTTTCTTCATTCAATTCATCTTCAGAATGAAGGGGGTGAGAACAACAAGAATTAGCCCAAACACCTGGGAAAGTAACTTTGTCATCGGCTCTTCGTTGGAGAAGCAAACGCTTATTTGTGTCAAAAAGTAGAACGCTGAATGCTCGATGGTAAGACCCTGCATCACGATGAGCAGTAATTTTTGACATTGGACCTACGACTTCATCTGTCTCAGTCACTTCAATGATCGCCTCAGCCATCAATTTTGATTGGTCAGCATTCGCACCAATGGTGGTGAGTAAATCTTGCTCTGAATTTGAGAGTTCGACACTTTGAACATCTTCAATCTCATAGCCGGCCATGTGAACCCCAACCCAATGGATTCGCACACGCTACATGAAGAGTTCTCTATTTTAAATTGATAGATACATTCAGATTTGTATCTGAAAAGGAGTGCAGTTCACTTTTTAGCAGTTACAATGGTACCTCTTACTGGATTGCCGAGCATCGCGCCCAATACCCGTTCTGATAACCCACCATTTACCATGATTACTTCAATTCCATGAGATGCAACGAATGAGCCACGAGCGGCTTTTAGACCGATGCCTCCGGTCACATCAATGTCAGATTGATGAGTACCTTCAAACTCAATCTCAGGCGACCAGTTTTCGATGAGGTCGTTTTCATTGGCTAGTTCGGGAGGTACTCGTAGCAGTCCATCAACTCCCTTAATTGCAAACACTAATCGCTTTACTTGAGGTAATTCAATAGCTAAACGAACGACGAGGTCATCGCCCGAAAGTATGCCAAATTGTTGGTTGCCTTCGACATCAACAACATCCCCAAAAGTAACGTGGATTTGTGCATCGCTTTGTTCGAAAAATCGTTCGAGGTCACCCAAAAAATTCGGGCCAGTATTCTTTGCCCACGAATGGGGTGGATGAATGATTGGCGTGAGGTTCTTCCGAAGGAGAGCGTTGCATACATGTGCGTTGAGTTCGAGCATTTCTTTTCGTACTTGAATGACTGCTTCGAGTTGAGATGAGCATATGTTGTCAGGTTCGAATACAACATTAGGGAGTGTACCTTCATGTAATCGCCAGTGCTTGGCCCTCAAATGACCGAATGAACCTGCTCCATGGACCAGTATAACATCGATATCATGACTTTGACAGGCAGAAATAGTTTGTGCCAGTCGCTCTAATATCTCTAAATCCGGGGTGCAAAGGGATGATTTGTCAGTAATAAGGCCGCCACCCCATTTGATAACCACACGCTCACGCATGTGTCTGCCAAGAGGAAATCGCTCAAGAGGATGCCCCTTCATTTGCCATCAAATGAAATTTTTCTCACCAAGCATTGATGACCCACGGAGTGATGCAAGGAATATGTCCGACGGTCCATCACTGAGCGACTTTATGCGCCATCTACAAGCCATTCTCGAAGAATCCGAGAAGATTGATGACCGTATCGACCGAGAATCACGACAACTTCAAATCGAATCTGCCATACAAGAAGCCATTATTTTTGGTAACCGATTCCGTGAACTCAAGGAACATGGTATTGAACCACTGCATTTTGTCAAACCGAATGGTCGTGAGGAAATGCCACAACAAGTTTCTAAGATAGAAACGCTCAATGTAGGACAACCTCATTGTAAAGGGTGTGGAAGTCATCTCGAGAACGATCTCGACTTTTGCGCCTCTTGCGGCGAAAAGCGTTAATCACTCTTCTTCTTGCTTTGCAATTTTCGCTTCCTGCTCAGCAATTTTCGCTTCTTCCTCAGCAGCTTTCTCTTCCTGCTCTGCAAGTTGCTCTTCCATTTCCCATTGAGCAACGACTTCCAAAATTATTGGGTCATCAGCATCGATGCGGTAAAGGTATTCACCAGGCATTTCATCGACGAGGAAAACAGTTTTTCCAGCTCTGTAAATGATGTGTCCATCGGCAATTGCACGAACAGTATCAACTTCAAGAATCGCCGGTCGTTGAATACGAACATGGCCTGCTTCCATAGCATTGGTAATGCTTCGGGAGAGGTGAATGTGCTTTCGGTCGCCAGTTGTGATTCCTAATTCTTTGGTGGTTTCTACTTGTTCTTCTTCACAGGGCCAGTAAAGTCCTTCAGGGATTTCGTCAGTAGGGAGGTCGAGTTCGAGTTCAATTGAATGCCCATATGTAGCACGAAGCATTTCACCTTCGACTTGGTAACGTCCCTTGTCATCAGCGTTGGCGATAGCAGCGAAATGCCAACCGCGCAGCCAGTGATAGTGGCGACGTTGCTTTGAAATCGATTCGGAAAGTTCTCGTCCATTGACCCATCCATTGATGTCCATTTCAACATTGAACTTTTCAGGAGCATGTCGCAAGACAAGTGCCAACATTCGACCGAGAGAGTTTGATTCTCGGTCACTCATGATGAATTTTCCTTCTTCGTTACAGGTGGGGCAATTAGCACCTTTGAAGTGCCCGTGGGCTCTACATTGTCGCAGCATGTTTTGAGGGGAGTAGAGGGTGTTCTTAGACTCTACGGGTGGTTCGAACGGAAAAGAGGTAATGAATTTCGTTACCGACTCAATCAAATGCTTGTTCTTGTTGGGTGTGACATGGTCGATGTTGCCGTCATCGGTGCGGGTCAAACAAAGTATGGTAATCACCAACTTGGGCTCAAAGGAATGTGGGCAGAGGCTGCAGAAAATGCCTTTTCCAGTGTCGATCGTGATTTTGAACCTCGACAAGTTGACGAAGCATTCATTGGAAGCGTGGCTTTTGGTGGCGCTCAACTCGGTAATACGGCAGCTTTGCTCACTGAACATTCTGGATTGGATGGAATTCCTGTCCGACGCGTAGAAAATGCATGTGCATCTTCTGGATTCGCCCTACGGGATGCTTGGATGGCAATCAAAAGCGGTCAGGCCGATATTGTCGTGGCGGGTGGAATTGAGAAAATGAATGATTTGTCTGCTGAAAGAAAACGTTTCTGGCTCGGCGTTTCTGGCGATACCGAATGGGAACGACTCGCAGGCCTAACATTTCCAGGTACCTACGCATTGATGGCACGACGCCATTTCCATGAACACGATTCATCGCACGATGATTTGGTTCATATCAGTGTAAAAAATCACATGCATGGTTTTGAAAACGAGCATGCCCACATCCGAAAACAAATTTCTTTTGAAAAAGCTGAAAGCGGTTTTATGGTTGCCGACCCTCTTACATTGTATGATTGCTGTCCAACATCCGATGGAGCATCATGTGTGATTCTTGCTGCGGACCATGTTGTTCGACAATTTACCGATGACCCAGTATGGATCCGTTCTTCTGGAGCCGCCTCTGACCGCTTAGCACTTCATGACCGACCTTCTGTTACACAATTATTAGCGACACAAAAAGCATCAAAATCAGCATATTCCGCTGCTGGTTTGACTTCGAACGATATTGATTTGGCTGAAGTCCATGATTGTTTTACGATAGCGGAATTGATGGCGACAGAAGACCTTGGGTTTTCACAGCAAGGTCAAGGTGGCGTTTTTGCACGAGAAGGGCAAGGCGTGAGAAATGAAGGCTCAGTCTGTGTCAATCCAAGTGGAGGGCTCAAATCCAAAGGTCACCCACTTGGTGCTACTGGAACGGGACAAGCCGTTGAGGTATTCAAACAATTGAGGGGAACGGTTGAAGATTCTCGTCAAGTGAGGGATGCAGAAATAGGTTTGACGCACAACGTTGGAGGCTCAGGTGCCACCTGTGCAGTACATATCTTTGGGAGAGAGCGAAATGGGTGAACATTCTCACTGGAAGGGCTATTTAGTCGTTGAGAATGGTGATTCACTCTTCATTCAATCCTCTTATGTCCACGAAGAAAAAATCGTCTATGGCCCTGACAGTGATGCTACGACAATGGCAATTGCAGGAATTCAATTTATGCACAGTAAAGGGCATTCTCTTGAATCTATTCATCTCTCAGATTCGGTCGATGCGCAAACAGTATATCTTGCCACTGGGGTTGATTCAATTGCTCACAATGTGGATTTGGATTTTGAATCCATTGAATGGGACCTTTTGAGTGGTGATGAAGCTACACTTGTCCTAGCAAAATCCAATGTAGAATCCTATGATTTCGAAGCACCACACGATGTCGAAATTATTGATGCTGATTTCCATCAAGACATGGAGAATGCATGGAAACTTGAACAGGAAGTGAGTCATGTCTCACAAGGCGCATATATCTCGCCATCCCAATACATCGAAGGTGCTCGAGCTCGGTTATCTCTTGCTTCTCAAAAAGTCGGTGACCGAATGATTTGGCCGCCGCGTCAACTTGACGTAGATGGTCAACGCATCTCATCCGAGTCTCATTCACTTGTGCCTGAGGCTCAAGTTGAATCTTGGACGAAACTCAGTGCTGCTGGCGCCCCATCTGAATTTTCATTACGCGCTCCAATTCTCGGAGGAATTCAAACTCTTTTGGTTCGTTTCGAGCAGGGTCCGCGTGGAGTTTTTCTTGTCACAGACGATATAGATTATTCACCGAAGATTGGCGATACAGTCAATTTCGCAGTCCGTAGGATATATGCTCAAGAAGGAAAGATACGATATGGACTAAAAGCGATTCCGAAGCGTTGAATTGTATATTCAATTGTCATTTATTTCCTCCAAAGCCTTGATAGAAAGGCAATGATGTGGCAACAATATGGCGGGTTTTGGTGGCATGCGCAAAGGTCGACGCGAAGCCGTAGACAATCTTGGTTTCAAAGAGGGAGGTGATTGCCCTCGATGCGGAGGTGAGTCGCAACCTTCGACCATGGCTGGATACTTGAATTGTGCCGGGTGTCAACACGAATGGAAAGATGCGGAATACGTTGAAGAGTCGACTGCAATAGAGATTCCCTCATATCATCAAGACAGTGAGCAAATTGAAGAATTCAAACGTGATATTGAAAGTGGCAGCCTTGCTGGAGTTCTTGGTGTCGACAAAAATTTATCGAAAGTTCAGGAAGAATCACTCGCCCGTCTCGAGGATAAATGGATGTCAGGGATGCAAGGTCATTTCAATACCGCAACAGAAGAAAGAAAACCTCTCATGATTAGTTTTGATGATGAAGACAACATAGTTTCGACCGAAGTAGCAGCACTTACAGTTGTTGCGAACGGTTTTGACGGAGGTGAAGAAATTCGACTTGAGTATCCAGGTAAAGGTACTGAATTTTATTGCTTTAACGTTGATGACCCACTTGGTTGGAAGAAAGGCCGTTCCGCTGAAGACACAGCTCGCTCTATTTGTACTACAATCAACAATAATTCAAATTTAGTTTTCGCATCTCTTGATGGAGTGCGCATTTCATTTGAACTTCGTAATGATGAATTAAAACGCGAATCATTGGTCTTGTTTGTTGACGACCCCGGCGGCACAGATATCGTAGCAGAAAAGAATGGCATCATTCTCGATGCTCGAAACTTGCAGGACTTTGATGACTACCGCAATATCGTTGAACTTGTTTTAGAAGACGGTATCATTTCTCCAAGTGAAGACCAATTACTTTGGTCAATGAGACAACAGTTGGGTATCGATGATGTTTACCATGTTCAAATGGTTATGGAGATCTATGGTAAAGATGCGCTTAAAGAATGTACCTCTTGTGGGAAAATGGCTCAACTTTACCCAGAATACGCTGCATGGTATTGTCAAGGCTGTGAAGAATGGTGCTGAAGCCGTTTTTAAATTAAACCTCTTCTCAGTGCATTATTCTATAGGATTATCCTTTTGATGGAAATAAATATTATTTGCTTGTCTACGAAGTAGCCTTCTCCCATAAGCGAGGTATTCTTCATAAGGTAGTTCGCAATGGCAAGGGTAGTTGAGTGCTATGGCAGAAGAGATATTGTATATTGGAATTGATTTAGGAACCTTCCGTTCCGTCATGGTATCCTCGGATAGCCACGAAGAAGAAGAACTAACTGTTATTGGTACTCCAAAGGACCCAATCGCTCGTAATTTCCTCAAGCGTGATGTTCTTTTTGGTGAAGAAGCCCTCAAGAATCGCCTCGCTCTCAACCTCTTCCGTCCTTTGGAATTGGGTGTAATCAAAGATACCCAAGAAGACCGTGAATTTATCGCTCACTTCATCACACACCTCATCGGTCTTTCTGACCCTGAAGATTACGACCGTGTTGTCGCAGTCATCGGTGCTCCAGCTGAAGCAAGTTATGTCGATAAGACCGCTATCTTTGATGCTGCAGCAGGTTCTGTTAACGCTGCAATGATTATCTCTGAACCTTTTGCAGTCGCATATGCTCTGGACATGATTGAACATACCTTAGTTATCGATATTGGTGCTGGAACAGCTGACCTTTGCCGTGTCTATGGAACCATCCCTGGACCTGGCGATCAAATGCACACTGGCCATGCTGGTGATTTCATCGACCGAAAAATCATTGAAGAAGTTCAATCAAAATACAGTGGTGCACAAATCACAAAGGATATGGCTCGACGCTGGAAGGAACAACATTCCTTTGTTGGAACTGCTTCACCTGATGGACCAGTTATGGTCGACTTTTCAATCGAAGGTAAGGCAATGAACCTCGACATCACTGATTGTATCCAACGTGCTTGTGAATCAATCGTTGACCCAATGGTTGAGAATGTCAAGATATTGATTGCTGGCTCAAACCCTGAATACCACGATGAATTCCGACGAAACATCGTTCTTGCTGGTGGCGGTTCTGGTATCAAAGGACTTGGCGCTATGATTGAGCGTAGACTCTCTGACATGGGCGATGTGAATGTCCACGTAGTCGACGACCCTGTGCGCCTTGGTGCAATGGGTGGCCTTCGACTTGCTATGGAAGTCCCTGAAGAAATGTGGAAGAACCTCACACTCGCTTCACGCTGAAATTCAACAGACGTTTGTCTCAAGAGTTTGACTCTTGCTTGTTCGAGTGAATCTCTAAGATTTGGCGAAAGTATCTAACTGCTAAAAGAACAGTCCACAGAAGTATTTCAACTTCTTTTGTGAATTGACATTGTAATCAAGAGGATGAACGTATCATATATTATTAGTCCAGACCACACTAAATGCAGCATGTGTCAAAGACGTTGACACTCAGTTTTTTGATGATCGTGCTCAGTTTATCTGCAGCAATGAATTCTTTGAATGAAGAAGTTCAAGCACCAATTTTCGAAGAACCTACAGAAACCATG
>Ga0308019_10000762_pt1 | contig 20083 bp, 19 predicted proteins | sample Neamet284_FD_203135 | JGI IMG/M metagenome (GOLD analysis project Ga0308019, IMG submission 203135) | Marine microbial communities from water near the shore, Antarctic Ocean - #284 | ecosystem: Environmental > Aquatic > Marine > Unclassified | place: Southern Ocean | collected 2014-10-01 | reverse complement strand
ATTGAGATTGAAGTCTTGTTGTAATACCTAACAGATTTATCCCAAAATATAAATCCCATAAAGTCAGGCTTTAAATTCTCTATTTCTATAATATTTTCAGGAAATTTCATCCCACAAACTTTTAGTTTCATTTTAATCTATTTATAAATTCTAAAGCTTCTAAACCAGGATCTGTATGTTTCATGAAATTTTCTCCCATTAAAAAACCGTCAAATCCAAATTCTTTTAATTCTTTTAATTCTATTGGATTAGATAATCCACTTTCAGAAATTTTTATAAAATCACTGGGGATATATTTTATTAAGTTTTTACTAGTTTGTATGTCGACTTTAAAAGTTTTTAAATTTCTATTATTCACCCCAATTATGTCTATCGAATCTATTAAGCACCCATTTAACTCTTCTAAATTGTGGATTTCTATAAGCACTTCTAAACCAATGCTTTTAGCACATTCACTTAAGCTTTTTATTTTTTGAATAGAAAGACAGGCAGCAATTAATAATATAGCATCCGCTCCATAGGCCTTAGCTTCAATTATCTGATATTCATCTATTATAAATTCTTTTCTTAAAACAGGAATCTTTGTCATGTTCCTAGCTATTAACAAATCTTCTAAAGATCCTTTAAAATATTTATTATCTGTTAAAACCGAAATACCACTAACTCCAGCATTATTATATCCATCAATTACTTGGTTTATAGAAATGGAATCATTTATAATAGATTTAGAGGGAGATTTTCTTTTGTGTTCAGCTATAATTCCATGAAAACTATTTTTTACACTATTAGATAAAGAAAATGTAGAGCGTTCAAAAACGGGTAATTTTTCTAATTCTAAAATCGAAGTGTTATCCTTAGAATATTGTAATTCAATTTCTTTTGTTTTGATAATTTGATCAAGTATTGTCATTACTCACTTAGTTTTTTTAATGTATTAAATGCTTTTAATGCGTTTTTAGAATTCAGTGACTCTTTTGCTCTACTAATTCCCTCTTCAATTGAAACTCCTGTTGATGTAGAGATGGCTAATGCTGAATTAGCAACTACAACTTTTTTTTGTGATTCAGTACTTTGATTTGATAGTACACTCATGAAGATTTCTGCTGATTCTTTTATTGAACGACCTCCTATTATTGATTTTGATTCTAATTTATTAAGTTTAAAATCCTCTGGATATAATATTTCTTCAGAACCATTTGAGATTATTTTCACTCCTCCAGTTAAAGAAATTTCATCATAGCCGTCCAAAGAATGAATTATCGAGAAATTCTTATCAGTTTTTTGAAATAAATAAGCATAAACTCTAGCTAGTTCTAGGCTAAAAACTCCAACAATTTGATTTTTAGGGAATGAAGGGTTAACTAAGGGACCCAGCATATTAAAAAAAGTTTTCAATCCCAATTCTTTTCTGATTGGAGCTACGTGTTTCATTGCAGGATGAAATAAAGGAGCATGTAAAATACAAATACCACTTTTTTCAATACATTTTCTTAAATAATCTTCATTATTTGAAAATTTTATCCCTAAATTTTCCATTACGTTACTTGATCCACATGAAGACGAAACACCATAATTCCCGTGTTTTGCAACCTTTATTCCAGCACCCGCCGTAACAAAAGCCGATAAAGTAGATATATTGAATGTGTCTTTATTGTCTCCTCCCGTTCCGCACAAGTCAATAGTATTGTAATCACTTAAATCTACGGAAATACATAACTCTAATAGTGCCTCTTTAAAACCTTCAAGCTCATTTAATGTAATATCTCTAATCATAAATACTGTAAGAAATGAAGCTACTTGACTGTTGTTGTAATCTCCTTTAGATATATTGATTAATATTTCTTTTGCTTCCGATCTAGAAAGTGTTTTATGTAAAGTCAATTTATTTAGAGTCTCTTTCATTAATTTATATTTAACCAGTTTTTAAGTAAAGACTTTCCTTGCTCTGTTAATATTGATTCTGGATGAAACTGAACACCTCTTATTTTAAATTTTTTATGTCTTAAAGCCATAATCTGTTTGTTTTCATCAACAGCTAGTACTTCTAAGCATTCTGGTAATGGGTTTTTTACGACCCATGAATGATATCTGCCGACTTTTAAAGGGTTGTTTAAACCTTTAAATAATGGATCAGTTTTTATGATATTTATATCTGAAGAAACTCCATGAAATACTGATTCTAAATTTTCTAATTGCCCTCCAAAAACTTCGGCAATAGCCTGATGACCCAAGCAGACTCCTAAAATATTTTTTGTTGATGAATATTTTGAAATAATTTCTTTTAGAAGACCAGCTTCTTTAGGGATTCCAGGACCTGGGGAAAGAACTATTCTGTCAAAACTTTCAATTTCAGACAGGGCAAGTTGATCATTTCTTTTCACTGTTACTTCACAGTTTAATTCTTCTAAATAATGAACTAGATTGTAAGTAAAAGAATCGTAATTGTCTATAACTATTATCTTCATAACTATATGGTTTCAGCCATTTCTAATGCTTTATTTAAAGCACCAAGTTTGTTGTATATTTCTTGTAATTCATTTTCAGGATCGGACTTAGAAACTACCCCGGCACCTGCCTGAAATATTAGTTCATGATTTTTACTTAAAAAAGATCGAATTATTATGGCGTGATTAAAATTTCCTTCAAAATCCATGAATCCAATAGCTCCTCCATAAAATGATCTATTACAGTTTTCATATTTAGAGATTAATTGCATTGCTCTGTGTTTGGGAGCACCTGACAAAGTTCCAGCTGGAAAAGTGTCAGCTGCAATTTGAAAAGTTGATGAATTATTTTTTTTGATAGCGGTAACTTTGGATACTAAGTGTATAACATGTGAATAAAATTGAACCTCACGATCTTTTTCAACTTTAACTTTATTTCCATTTCTGCTTAAATCATTTCTAGCAAGATCCACAAGCATCATATGTTCGCTATTTTCTTTAATATCTTCAGAAAGTTTTTTTGCTTTAATTGCATCTTTTTCATCATCACCAGTTCTTATAAAAGTTCCTGCAATTGGATGAATCTCTGCTTTATTTTCTTTAACTACTAATTGTGCTTCTGGTGAACTTCCGAAAATTTTATAACTACCATAATCAAAATAAAAAAGATAGGGTGAGGGGTTTACGGATCTCAATGCTCTATATAAATTAAACTCGTCACCTTCAAATTTTTGAGAAAATCTTCTTGAAAGTACTATTTGAAAAACATCTCCTCTGTAGCAGTGTTTAATTCCTTTTTTCACAAGATCAATAAACTCTTGATCATTCATGTTTGAATTTAAATCTCCAGACTTTAAAAAAGGATATTTAGCAGACTTATTAGAATTTATATGTTCCAATATAACTTCTAAGTTGCTTGGTTTATTGAAACTGTGATGAAATAAAATAGCCTGATTGTTGAAGGCATTTATTACGATTATATTAGAATAAAAAGCATAATATATTTCAGGAATTTTAATATCACTTTCTTTTGAACTTAAGTCGATATCTTCAAAGTGCTTAACTGAATCATAATTCATATATCCAAACACACCATTGTTCAAAAATTTTTTATCATTCTTTTGGCATTTGAATAATTTAAAGAATTTATCTATTTCATTAACAACATTAATATTCTCATTAATTTCGAGTTTTTCTTTATTTCCATCAGGAAAGGATTTTATAATAAAATTATTCTCCACATAAATTTCGGCTATAGGATTAAAACAAATATATGCGTAGCTATTATCGTTAACGCCATAATCACTACTTTCTAATAATAGAGAATTTGAGTATTTATCTCTAATTTTTAAATAAATACTTACTGGAGTTAATGTGTCCACTAGTATTTTTTTTTCAGATGTCGATATTTTATACAATTTTTTGGTTTATTTAATCAAAAAAGGCCTGTCGCGAGACAAGCCTTAAATTTATATATATAATTTATTTTGGATTATCGCAGTATATCAGATGATATGCATTGCCACCAAAAATTTAATTTTACTTTTTTTAACATACTTCAAATGTATAAATCATATTTATAGTTTACAAACAATTAAATAAAATTTATTTATTATTTAAAACAATTCCTATATATATTTGAATAATAAAATACTGAATTATGAATTTAGATGAAAAAAAATGGACTGAATCAATCGAAAATTCAAAGAATAGTAAGATTCTAGACGTTAGAACACCAGAAGAATTTGACAGTGGATATATAAAAGAATCCATTAATTTGAATATATACGATTCTCATAGTTTTTTAGAGGGTATTAAAGGCCTTTCAAAATCTGATTTTATTCATGTTTATTGTAGGTCAGGTGCTAGAAGCTTTCAAGCTTGCGAAATAATGAAGCAGATGGGTTATCAGAGTGTTTATAATTTAGAAGGAGGGATCTTAGATTGGCAAGGTGAAATAATTAAGTAGATGTAAAATGTTAGATATTAGATACTTTTTTGAAAGGCATGGCTTTTCTGTTTGTTCAAGGTTAGCTGAATGGATGGGGATAAAAGCAAAAAATGTAAGAATTTTTTTTATATACAGTAGTTTTTTTGGAATTGGAATTGGATTCGTTTTTTATTTAATTTTAGCTTTCTGGCTGAAAATCAAAGATTTAATTTCCACAAAGAGATCTTCGGTTTTTGATTTGTAAAAAAAACATTTGAATTATTGTTAATTATTTGCATCTTGTTGATTAATCTATCAAACTATTTTAATGAAAAAAATATTCCTCAGCTTAATTTTAGTTTTTTCTTCTTTTATTTCTTTTTCGCAAGAGAAAGGGATAGATCAAAGAATTGATGAAGCTTTTGCTCCAATTTCTGATTTTTTTAGCTCAATAGTGTTTTTTCAAGTGTTGGGATATCCTTTTGTTATTCTCTTGCTTGTTGGTAGTGCTTTATTTTTTACTATTTATTTTGGATTCCCAAATATTAAATATTTTTTAACAGCAATTAATGTAGTTAGAGGTAAGTATGATGATGTTGATAAAAGTGATGATAAATCTGAAGATGGTGAAGTTTCTCATTTTCAAGCTCTAGCGACAGCAGTTTCTGGGACTGTTGGAAATGGAAATATTGCAGGTGTTGCTTTAGCAATCGCATTAGGGGGTCCTGGAGCTACATTTTGGATGGTTATATGTGGGCTTATTGGTATGTCTACCAAATTTGTAGAATGTACACTAGGTGTACAATATAGAGATGTTGATGAAAATGGTGTTGTTTATGGTGGTCCAATGTACTATTTAAGTAGAGGTTTAAAAGAAAAAGGATTTGAAACATTAGGTAAAATTACAGCTGTAATATTTGCTATCTGTTGTATTGGAGGCTCTTTTGGAGGGGGAAATGCTGCACAGTCTAACCAAGCTGCAGTTGTTATCAAACAGTTGTTAGGTCTGGAAAGTTCTAGTGCAGGTGCAATTATTGGTCTAGTAATGGCGATTTTAGTTGGAATAATTATAATTGGAGGAATCAAAAGAATTGCATCTGTTACCGAAAAAATAGTTCCTTTTATGGCTGTTCTTTATGTCTTTGCTTGTATGTATATATTATTAGTTAATTTTTCATTAATTGACAATGCAATTAGTTTAATTATTTCTGAAGCTTTTAATCCAACCGCAATGGGTGTGGGAGGAGTAATTGGAGTTTTAATGGTAGGTTTTCAAAGAGCTGCTTTCTCAAATGAGGCTGGAGCAGGTTCTGCTTCTATTGCTCATTCAGCTGTTAAAACAAAATATTCTGCTTCTGAAGGTTTAGTAGCCTTATTAGAACCTTTTATTGATACAGTTGTTATTTGCACAATGACTGCCTTAGTTATTATAATATTTAATTTTGGGGGATACTTTGAATATGGCGGAGAAGGTGGTGTAGTGATGATTGATGGTATGCCATTTGAAGGAGCAGGAATAACTTCGCAAGCATTCGCTGAGTTTATTCCATTTTCTAATGTATTTTTAACTCTAGCTGTTGTTTTATTTGCAATTTCTACAATGATATCTTGGTCTTACTACGGATTACAATCCTGGAAATATTTATTTGGAAGAGGAAAATCTGCTGATTTAACATACAAACTTTTATTTTGTTCTTTTTGCGTTTTAGGTTCAGCGGCAAGTATGAATTCTATTTGGGCATTTTCAGATGCAATGATTTTTGCAATGGTATTTCCAAATATGGTTGGCTTATTTTTCTTGTTCCCTGTTGTCAAAAAAGAACTTGCAAAGTATTTAAAAGCAATCAAATAATATTTAAATTTTATTTCACAATAACATAAAAATTAGAAATTTTAAAAAATAATTTCTGAGGAATAAAAAATGTTTCTATATTTGCCACCTATTTAAAATTATATATGTTAATTATTCCAGTTAAAGAAGGCGAAAACATAGACAGAGCTCTTAAGAGATTCAAACGTAAGTTCGATAGAACTGGCGCTATGAAAAGCCTTAGATCCAGACAAGCTTTTATTAAGCCATCAGTAAGAAATAGAGATAAGATCAAAAAAGCTGCTTACGTTCAGGGCTTAAGAGATCAAGAAAATATCTAATATTTCTCTGAATTTATTCTCCCTAAAAGTTCTTAACTTTATCAAAAGCTAAGATCTACTTAATGTATCTATCAAATTTCTTTGATTATTTATCTAAAGAAAAAAAATTTTCAAACAATACTATTTTAGCATATAAAAATGATATTCAGACTTTTTGTTTGTTTTGTGAATCTGAGCATAACATTAAAGATGTTTCAATTGTAAAATATTCTATAATTAGAAGTTGGGTGATTAGACTATCAGATTTAAACCTTTCTTCCTTAACTATTAATAGAAAAATTTCTTCGATCAATAAATATTATGATTTTTTAATTAAAATCGAAAAAATCTCCGAATCTCCCACGAAAAATCATAAAAGATTAAAGACTCAAAAGAAAATCATAATTCCATTTTCTGAAGATGAAGTTTTTAAAGTTATTGATGTGTTTGAAAATGACTTTGAAGGAAAAAGAGATCTTTTGATAATAGATACGTTATATTCTACAGGTATTAGACGAGACGAGTTAATCGGTATGAAAATGAATGATGTTTTTTTGAAGGAGAATATGATTAAAGTTCTTGGAAAAAGAAACAAGGAGAGGTTAGTCCCAATGTTACCTTCTCTAGTAAAAAGAATGGAGGACTATTTTATCTTTAGATCAAATATTTCTTATAATGTAGATAATGTCTTTGTAACATCTAAAGGAAATAAAATTGGACCGTCTTTAGTCTATAGGTTAGTAAAAAAATACTTTTCCAAAGTATCTACTAAAGTAAAAGCAAGTCCACATGTTTTAAGGCATTCATTTGCTACTCATTTATTAAATAATGGTGCAGATATAAATAGTATAAAAGAAATATTAGGACATTCTAGCTTGGCTTCAACGCAAATTTATACCAAAATTAAGCTTCCTAAAATCATCAGTGACTACAAGAACAATCATCCAAGAGAAAAAAATAATTGATAATATATATTTTTTTTAAAAATTCACTATTTTTCTTTTGATTCAAAAAAAATAAATCTATACATTTGCCAACCATTTAAAAGTGGAATAAGCCGATGTAGCTCAGCTGGCTAGAGCAGCTGATTTGTAATCAGCAGGTCGTGGGTTCGAGTCCCTCTATCGGCTCTTATATGTTCTTTAAAATATCGGGGAGATACTCAAGCGGCCAACGAGGGCAGACTGTAAATCTGCTGTTTTTAACTTCACAGGTTCGAATCCTGTTCTCCCCACATAATTTAAGCGAGAGTAGCTCAGTTGGTAGAGCTTCAGCCTTCCAAGCTGATGGTCGCCGGTTCGAACCCGGTCTCTCGCTCAATTTTTTGCCGATGTAGCTCAGGGGTAGAGCGTTTCCTTGGTAAGGAAAAGGTCTCCAGTTCAAATCTGGACATTGGCTCTCAAGAAACTAGCTTACTTTCTCACATCTTTTCAAATTCAAATGTCTTTTTAGTGTCTTTTTAAGAAAATTTGTGTTATTTCTAGTACCTATTTTGTCGTAGTATCGCTTCCCAACTTTCATTTCCTACTGACTTTAAGTATATTAGAGTAAAATAACTTATTATTAAAAAATTATTAAAACTGAATCCAGAATATTTAATTAGTCCTGGATTGATTGTTACTTTCATTGGAGGTATTCTTATTGATGATATTGGTCTCCTTGGACTTGGGATTACCTTGTTGGGTAGTTCATTTGCACTGCTAGGTTGTGTAATAGGTTTCATTCAAAGAAAGAAAAATTGAAAAAACAAAATATAATTATCCTGGTTGTTTCTATACTATCTGCTGGATGGTTATTTAATGCTTGGGAACCTATCTTTTTTCTTTTGGGTATAATTGGTTTTGGCTTTTTATCTGCTCTTAAATATAAACACCTTTGGAAAGATGCTGAGAACCTGTTTAGATCTATGTCCATCCGAGAGCTATTCAAAGATTTAAAAAAAAAGAAAAAAGAAAAATGAAAAAACTCCTTCTACTATTACTGTTTGTTCCACTTGTTTCTTTTGGGCAAATAAAAAATGGAGAACATAATACATATTATGAGTCAGGAGAATTAAAAGTTACAGTAAACTATGTTGATGGTGTTAAACAAGGTTTAGAAAAGCTATTTTATTATTCAGGAGAATTAAAATCTACAGCAAACTATGTAGATGGTTTAGCACAAGGAGAGTGGAAATCATTTTATTATTCAGGAGAATTAAGATATACTATAAACTATGTAGATGGTTTAAGAGAAGGAGAAGAAAATACATATTGGAAGTCAGGAGAATTAGTATCTACTGTAAACTATGTAGATAATTTTAGAGAAGGAGAAAAAAATGCATACTGGAAGTCAGGAGAATTAAAAATTACAGTAAGCTTTGTAGATGATTTAAAACAGGGAGAAGAAAAAGGATTTCATAAGTCAGGAGCATTAAACTACACATTAAACTATGTGGATGGTTTAACACAAGGAGAAAGTAAGTATTATTATGAGTCAGGGGGATTAAAATTCATAACAAACTATGTAGATGGTTTAAGACAAGGAGAATGGAAGTATTATTATGAGTCAGGAGAATTAGAATCCATAACAAACTATGTAGATGGTTTAAGACAAGGAGAATGGAAGTATTATTATGAGTCAGGGGGATTAAAATCCATAACAAACTATGTAGATGATGTAAGACAAGGAGAATGGAAGTATTATTATGAGTCAGGAGAATTAGATTACACACGAAACTATGTAGATGGTGTTAAGCAATAACCTTTAAACAAACTAAAAGCAAAATGAAAAAACTAATTCTACTATTATGCACAATATCTTTATCGGCGAATTTAATTGATCAAGAAAACAAAGCAATTCAATGGCCAGATGGAAATACAATGGCTATAAGTCTCACATGGGACGACGCTCGAGATAGCCAAGTTTTAGTAGGTACACCGATTTTAGATAAATATGAGGTAAAAGCTACTTTTTATGTTGTTCCTTCCTCTGTTGAAAGAGAGTTGGAGGGTTGGAAATCAGCAGTATTGAATGGTCATGAAATAGGTAATCATTCCTTATTACACCCATGTTCAGAAAGCTACCCATGGTCCAGAGATAACGCTATTGAAGATTATTCGTTAAATCGGATGCGGAAAGAATTGATTAAGGCTAATGTAGAAATTGAAAAATTATTGGGTGTTACACCTACCGAATTTGCCTACCCTTGCGGGAATACATATCTAGGGCGAGATAAAAAGATCAAAAGTTATGTTCCTGTTGTACGCAAACTATTTTCCACAGGAAGAACTTTTGCGGACATATCGTCCAATGATCTTGATCTTGATTTTGCTAGGCTATCGTGTGTCATAATGGATAATAAAGATTTTAAAAGCATCAAGAGTCAGATTGAACATGCAAGGGAACAAGGCAAGTGGCTAATATTGGGAGGGCATGAAATAGGACACAAAGAGATAAAAACAGATTACTTGACCAACATAGAGATGTTAGAAGAACTATTGGACTACATTAAAAATCCCACAAACAAAATATGGACCGCGCCAGTAGGAGAAATTGCATCGTATATAAAGGCGAATAATAAAAATTGAGATTTATGAAGAAAGAAATGAATGTTAATTCAAAGAAACCAAAAGCAGTTTTTATTTACTCTCGAACTTATACTTTTTTTAAAATCTAGTTTCATTATATAGTTTCATTCTAAAGTGTCTTACCATTATATTTGAATTAAAATAATAATTATGTCAGATAAACCTAAATGTGGATGTGGAAATACACAAAACCCTAATGGATTTTGTGATGGTTCTCACAACAACCAAATAGATTAGATAAACAGTATTAATCCTGTTTTACTAAAATACTATTTCACCATCTACTTATTGTTCATTCTTCGCTCATTGTTAATAGCCTAAGAGAATCTTCTCATTTGTCTACAAATAAGAGTATAAATTTACTGTACGGATAAAACAGGTGCTTATTTGCATTTTCTGATGAGCTTCATACTTTATCAATTCTCTCTAAATTGCTCCTCATTAAAAGCTAATTTATTTATTAACTCCTTAGCTTCTGATGGTGTTTTGTTAGTAGAGTTTTTTTAGTCTCCCTAATCCGAATATATCATTTGATTTAAATGACAATCATTTTGTGAAAGAGATTACCGATGTTTATATTTATACTAATGATAACAAGAAATATAATAGCACAATTTTTATTGATCCTTTTTCTAGGTAGTGGTATTTGTAATGCGCAATCTGATTTTATAGAATTTTCGGGAAAAATAATCAATGCAGAAAACAAGGAACCTTTAATCTTTGCAAATTTAAATGTCTTAGGATCTAATATCAGTACTATTAGCAATAGCAAGGGGGCTTTTAAAATTAAAATACCTAAATCACATTCCTTATCTAAAGTCAAGGTATCGTTTATCGGATTTAAAACTAGAATAATTGATTTAAAATCATTTGAAAATAAAAAAACTATTTCTTTAAATGTTTTTGTCACTCCTCTTTCTGAAATGGTGTTGAGTATTCCAAAAGATGTGGAAGGATTAGTTAGAGAAACTTTATCTAACTCAGACAAAAACTATTTAGAAGAAAATACTATTATGACGGCTTTTTATAGAGAAACAATAAAAAGAAAAAGAAGAAATGTGTCCCTTTCAGAAGCAGTTGTAAATATCTACAAGTCTTCCTATGAATCATCCTCTAAGAAAGATGGAATTAAAATTTTAAAAATAAGGAAGGACACCGATTATTCAAGGCTAGATACAGTAGCTCTTAAACTTTCTGGAGGTCCATTCAATACTTTATTTCAGGACATAATTAAATACCCTAATTATTTTATTCCTTCATTTTTTATGTCAAATTATTCCTTTTCAGTTCACAGAACTTCTAAAATTAATAATAGGCCTGTTTATGTAATTAGATTTAAACAGAAAGAAAATGTTATTGAACCTTTTTATTATGGAGAGTTATTTATAGATGGCGAAAATAAAATTTTATTAAGCGCAACGTATTCTTTGAACGTGTCTGATAGAAAAAAAGCTTCTGAATTATTTGTAAAGAAAAAACCTAAAGGGGTAAATGTATGGCCAACAAAAGCGGTCTACAGAGTAGATTATGCTCAAAGAAACGGAAGATGGTTTTATAGTTACAGTAATCTATCTGTTGATTTTAAAGTAAATTGGGATAGGAAAATATTTAATACCACCTATTCTTTATCTACTGAGATGGCTATTACCGATTGGATTGAAAATAGAACTTTAGACTATCCTAAAAGAAAAGAATTAATTAATCCTTCTATTATTTTAACAGATTCAAAAGTAGGGTTTCAAGATTTAAATTTTTGGGGAGAGGATAATATAATAGAGCCTGAAAACTCAATACAGAACGCAATTAAAAAAATTAAAAAGAAACTAGACAAAATCAATAAATAGTTTTGAATTACTATTCTGGTTATTTATTAAAATCTTATTCATTTCCTTTCTTTAAAAACAACTGCTAGGATATTTTTGCAACCAATGTTATTTCAATTGTTGCGTTTGAAGGCAACGAGGCAACTCCAATCGCAGCACGACTTCCTATGCAATTATCCCCAAAGTTTTCAACAAGTAAATCAGATGCGTAATCTGCAACTTTAGCATGTTCAGTAAATCCATCTTGAGCATTCAAAAAGACATTGAGTTGAAGGATTACAGATATTCTCTCATCTTCAATTAAACAAGCTTCTGCAGCATTTATTGCATTTAATGTTGCTAAACGTACAGCATCTCTGTACGATTCTATTGGATCTAAAACTCTAATTTTTCCTGAATAGATAAGGCTTCCTGCTTTTCGAGGTGTCATTCCTGATGTATATACTAAATCTGCATGCCTAACAGCTGACAAGTATTTTCCTTGTGGAATTGGTTGTTCTATGTTTTTGTTCATATTTTATAAATTTCAACCATTTTTACGATTCGTTTTGCAGCTGAAACAGCCTTGTGTTGGTTCTGAGAAAAGTTTAGTCGGATACTGTCGATACAGGCAGGGTCAAATTCTGATCCTGGTGTAACTATCACATTTGCTTGATAACGTAGTAAGCGCACAAAAGTATATAAGTCTACTTTTAGAGAAGGTAACTGAGGAAAAAGGTAGCTACCAGCCTGTGGACTTGCAGTATAGAGATTTGCAGTCTTAAAAATTTCTAGTAATTCGTCTCTAATTGACTCGTGCTGTTGAATGCGGTTTTCCATCCACCCTGAAGGTTCTACGAACCAAGTATCAAGAGCAGCTTGACTGTACCCAGCAGCCCTTAAAGAGACGATTGCTTGAAGACTTTCCATTCTTTCAATCAACTTTGGTGTACCAAATGCTACTCCAAGGCGGAATCCACTAAGAGATTCAGTTTTTGAAGGCCCCATAATAGTAATAAGATTTTTAGGCTGAACATCACAAGATCGAAGGTGAGTATAGACCTCCTTACTATATAACATTCTAGAATACAGTTGATCTACTATTACAGTAACGTCGTATGTTGCTGCTAGATTTGCTATTTTATTAATAGTGTTTTCTGAATAGACAAGACCAGTTGGATTATTGGGTGTTGAAAAGACTAATACCTTTGTTTTATTTTTAAAGGCGTCTTCAATTCGGTTAAGATCTGGACCACTATTAAATTTAGAATTTTTGTAGTTCAAAGGGATTGGTACTACTTCTCCCCCAAAAAATTTAACAAGTTTTCGGTTGGCAAAATAGTCTGGTTCAACTACAGCAACTTTAGTTCCAAGAGTGACTGTAGCGCCAAGTGCTAAAAATAATGCACCTTGAGTCCCTGGACAAATAATCAATTCACTATTAGCTTTAATTGTTCGACCAGTAAACTCTCCAAGTCTAACAGCAAGTTTATTTCGTATTTCAGCTGATCCTCTATACTCTGTATAGGCTTGACTCCCGCCTTTATTGAAACCCTTTTTCCAGGCAGTATCAGAACCTGGTGTTGGAGGAAAGGCATCTACATCCCCATGTGAGAAATCAACAGCAGCTCCATCAAGCTTATCTCCACGCATAATGGAATTAATATCTCCTAGATCTTGTCTAACTTCTTGACCAGGAGCATTATTTGCCTCTAAAGCTTTAAATTTTTCGTCTAGTGTTATAGTCTTGTAATTCATAAAATAGTTCCTAAATTTTTTTTAATAAAACAATTTACTCCGATTGCAGATAACTATGTGTTTTTGATTTTATTCATTTAAAATTTTCCAATAATTAATTTTTCAACGGTAAAGATTTGGAAGGTCTAAATTCTGTTAACCCTTTTTCTTTAATTATTTTTTCTATTTCTCTTATTTTAGAAGGAACAAAATCACTTAAATTTTCGACACCATTTTTTGTAACTACCGCAACATCCTCAATTCTTATGTACAATTTTTCTTCAGGAATCCATATCATAGGATCAATAGTGAATACCATTCCTTCTTTTAGGTTTGTTCCATGCACTCTACCAACATCGTGTACAGCCATCCCAACAGGATGTTGAAAGTGTCCCTTGAACAATAAAGCTTTTTGCACAGCCTTTAAATGTATAGCTTTTGAAAATGTTTTGCCAACAAGGTATTCTTTCATTTGTTTAGCCGCCTTGCTCAATACTTCATTTGAATTTACGCCTGGTTTAATGTACTGAAATAAAGCATCTCTATATGCGACTATAAACTCATATAGCTCAGTTTGTTCTTTACTAAAAATTCCATTAACTGGCCAAATTCTAGTAACATCACTAGTGTAATTATGGTAGTCTGGGGCATAATCCATAAGGACCAAATCACCATTGTTTAAAATATCTTTTTTTCTAAAATAATGTCCCATATAGGCATTCGATCCACCACCAATAATAGCAGGGTATCCATCCCCTTGTGAACCATACTGATAGAAAACATATTTTGCAGCTGCATCAAGTTGATACTCATAAATACCTGGCTTGGTTGATCGCATGGCTTCAATAATTCCTAAACCTGCAATTTCTGTAGCTTTTCTAATAATTTCGATTTCTTTAGGGCTTTTAATTAAACGCATTGAGTCTAGAAGTGGAGATAGATTTCTGATTTTAAACTCAGGAAAACGTTCATTAATTAATTTTATAAATCTAGATTCACGTGTAGTCTCAGAGCTCCAAGGATCAGCTGCACTGCGAGCATGTCCAAATAATATTTCGTCTCTACTATCATTTCCTGTTTCTGCAGGACTAAAGGGTGTGTATAGCACGGGATTAGAACCGTTTATTAGACCAGTTCCAATTAAGTCATTTCCAAGGAAATCTAAAGATTTGACACTATTTACACCTGTCAATTTTTTAATTAAATCTTCATCATCAGATGATAAAATTTTACCTTGACTTTTTTCTCTATTATTATCTCTTTTAGGTAAATAGATTGTTGTGCTTTTATTTTTCCCGTTTAGTAATAAATAGGCATGTCCTTCCTCAATTCCACATAAATAATAAAAAGTGTTCGTTTGCCTAAAAACTTTGAATCCAGCAACGCTTGACGCTCCTTGAATTAATGCAATGGCATTATTTCCGATCTCGTTAAAAATTTTAGACCTTCTAGCTTCGAATTCACTTATTGTGAAATCAGTTTGGTAATAATTCTTTTCTTGAGAAAAAAGAACATCTTTATTAAATAAAATTAAAATAGCTGATACGAAAAGAAGTTTTTTTAAATGCATTATTACCTTTTTTTAATTGATTTAACAATAGTGATTTTTATTTGTAACTTGATATAATAACAATTTAGGAATAATTTTTAATATTAATAAGATCAGTGGATTGATTTGAAATAATTATTATTAAAAATTGTAAACGATATTAAAATTATGACATTAATAAAAAATAAGATCTATCAAATATTTTGTTTAATTACAATTATTTTTTTTTCAAATAAAGCACTTGCTTTAAACGATAATTATCCTAAAAATCCAAAAATTGATGCTGTAAATTATGTTTTTAATATAGAGTTATCTGATAAGTCTGATGAGATTACTTGCGAAGTGATTATTGACATCTGTTTCTTAGGTTCAGGTGTGGAAATATTAAGACTGGATTTAATAAATGTTTCTAGTAAATTAGAAAATAAAGGAATGGTTGTTAGTGAGGTTTCATCTAATGGCAATATGCTAAGTTTTTCTCATAAGAATGATGAGTTATTAATAAATTTACCAAAGCCTTCAAAAACTAATCAATTTTCCAATTATAAAATAAGGTATAAGGGTATTCCTCAAAGTGGGTTAATTATTGGTAAAAATAAATATGGAGATCGCACTTTTTTTAGTGATAACTGGCCGAATTTAAGTCGTCATTGGCTTGCTACTATTGATCACCCATATGATAAAGCCATGTGTGAATTTGTTGTTACTGCGCCAGATCATTATCAAATTGTATCAAATGGTCTTAAAATTGAAGAAACTAACCTTAATAATGATAAGCGAATTACACATTGGAAGCAGTCAGTTCCAATTGCTAGTTGGTTATTTGTTTTAGGGGTAGCTGATTTTGCAGTTCAATATGTTGATGAATTTGATGGTAAATCGATTCAAACTTGGGTATTTAAACAAGATAGAGATGCAGGATTTTATGATTTCGCTGAACCTACGAAAGAAGTTTTAAAATTTTACAGCGATTATATTGGTCCATTTTCATATGAAAAGTTAGCCAACATACAATCTAATAGTGTGAGTGGAGGAATGGAGGCTGCTTCTGCAATTTTATATAGTGATAAATCAGTTGTTGGAGATCGTAATGAACGCTGGAGAAATGTAGTTATTCACGAAATTGCTCATCAATGGTTTGGAAATGCTGTAACAGAATATGATTGGGATGATATTTGGTTAAGTGAAGGCTTCGCTACGTATTTTACTTTGTTATTTATCGAACATCAGTACGGAAGAGAAGATTTTATAATGGGGCTCAAATCAAGCCAAAAAAGAGTGGATACTTTTTATGATAAAAACCCAAATTATCGAATAGTTCATGATAATTTAAAGGACATGAAGAATGTAACAAGTAGTCAAACTTATCAAAAAGGTAGTTGGATTTTACATATGCTACGTGGAGTTTTAGGAACTGAAACTTTCTGGAAAGGTATTAGAATTTATTATAATAAATACAGAGATCTAAATGTAACAACAGATGATTTTAAAAGAGTCATGGAGAGTGTATCGAATAAGGATTTGAGTTTATTTTTTGAACAATGGTTATATAAACCAGGGATTTTTAAATTAAAAGGAAATTGGGAATATGATAATAATAAAAATCAGTTAATCATTAATTTAAGTCAGATTCAAAATGATGGAAGTTTATTTGAAATGCCAATTGAAATAGGGATTGTTTATGAAAATAATAAAGACCAAATAGAATTAATTGAAATAAAAACAAAATCAAATTATTTTGTAATTGATTTAGATGAGGAACCAAAGAATGTTATTCTTGATCCGAATTACTGGGTTTTAATGAACAAGGATTTTGAAAAGAAATATTAAACCAATAGAATTTTAAAAACAGTGTATTAATGTTTTATCTCCTTCTTTGATTTCTATTTCTATCTCCTCCTTTTTTTCTTGAAAAATCAGATCTTTTTTGCTTATTAGGGATTGGTTCCGAGCTAGGGTTTTTATTTGGTTCAAATCCAATCTTAGTTTTGGAGGGAATATTTAAACCAATAAGTTTTTCAATATCTCTTAAGTATTGTTTCTCATCATTGCAAACTAAAGATATTGCTTCTCCTTTTGCTCCAGCTCGTCCAGTTCTTCCAATTCTATGAACATAATCTTCAGAAATATTAGGTAATTCAAAATTAACAACGTGAGGAAGTAAAGGAATATCTAAACCTCTAGCTGCAATATCTGTTGCAACAAGGATTTTAACAACACCATTTTTGAAGCCCGCTAAAGCTTTGGTTCTTGCTCCTTGGCTTTTATTTCCGTGAATTGCTGCCGCTGAAATATTAGCTTTAATCATTTTTTTACAAAGATTGTTTGCCCCATGTTTAGTTCTAGTGAAAACTAAAGCTTGAGTCCAATTTTCTTCTTTGATAAGTTGTATTATTAAATTTGATTTTTGATTTTTATCAACTTTATATACATATTGAATTATAGCTTCAACTGTGGTATTTTCTTTAGAAGTCTCTATTAGAACAGGATCATTCAAAATTCCTTTAGCTAATGATTTAATCTCTTTTGAAAAAGTAGCAGAGAATAATAAATTTTGCCTTTTTTTAGGAAGCAAATTCATTATTTTATTAATATCTCTTTGGAAGCCCATGTCTAGCATTCTATCAGCTTCGTCTAAAACTAAAATTTCAACATTACTTAAAGATAATGCTCTTTGGTTTTCTAAATCTAATAAACGACCTGGTGTAGCGATTAATATATCAACTCCTCTTTTAATTTTAGAAACTTGAGGATTTTGATTTACTCCTCCAAAAATTACAGTTGATATCAAATCTATGTGTGCGCTGTATTCTTTAACATTTTCATAGATTTGAGCTGCAAGTTCTCTTGTGGGTGTTAAAATTAAAGCTTTGATTTTTCTATTTTGTGAATTAGAGCTTTTAGTAAGAAGTTGAAGCATAGGGAGAGTAAAACCTGCGGTTTTTCCTGTTCCAGTTTGTGCAGATGCCAAAACATCTTTTCCTCTAAGAATTACAGGAATAGCTTTTTCCTGAATGGGAGAAGGTTTGTCGTATCCTTTTTCGTTTATTGCTTTTAAAAGTGAAGGTAAAAGTCCGAGATTATTAAATTTCATTTGTTTTTTTAGATATTTCTTTAAATAAAAAAAAGAAATATGATATCGGCAAACTTAACATTTATATTTATTCTTTTTTAACTTAGAATGATGAATAAAACTTGGTCAATATCCTTCAAAATAAAAATAGATTTTTCAACAGAAGACTTGAACTGGAGGGGTAAATTGGCATTTTAATAATAAGCTTAAAGTGCCAAAAAAGCATTTTGGTAAACATATTTGGTTTTCTAAGCTTTAAAACTTATTTATTCTCTAAATTAGATGCTTTAAATTATATGAAAAACTACATTTCTTTTATTTTATGCCTTTTTTTATTTTCCGCTTGTATTTCTGAAGATTACGATGATGTTGAGTTGAATTCTATAGCTATTTGTAAGGATGGAATAGCTATTGATAATATTTCAGGAATTTCATATAAATGTAAAAATTATGATTTAATTGGTCTTGTTTCTTTGGAAACTATGGATGCGACTCGCGCCAATGATTCTTGGGGTTGGACTGACCCTGTCACTGGGAAGGAGTTTGCGTTAATAGGTTTAGATAATGGAACAGGGTTTGTAGATATTTCAGATCCTATTAATCCAGTTTATCTAGGAAAACTTCCAACACAAACTATTTCTACTATTTGGAGAGATTTAAAAGTTTATAAAAACCACGTTTACATTGTAGCTGATTTTAAATCAAGTAGCACTGAATCTGAAAAAGATCACGGGGTTCAAGTATTTGATTTAACTAGACTTAGCTCTGTAACTAATCCACCCGAAATTTTTATGTCTGATTTTGTATATAAAGAACATGGAAAAGGCCATAATATTGTAATTAATGAAGATTCTGGGTTCGCATACTCTGTTGGTACTAATACTTTTTCTGGAGGAGTTCATGCGATTAATCTAGCTAATCCAAAAGCTCCAGTTTTTGCAGGAGGATTTGCTGATGCCGGATATACTCATGATGCACAAGTGGTTAATTATAAAGGGCCTGATCTAGATTACACAGGAAAAGAAATATATGTTGGTAGTAATGCGGATAAAGTGGTTATAATTGATGTCACAGACAAAAAAAATATTAATGTAATAAGCACTGTTGAGTACTCTAAAACTCAATATACGCACCAAGGCTGGTTTACAGATGATCAAAAGTATTTTATTGTTGGAGATGAATTAGACGAGTACAAAAAAGAGGTTATCAATACTAGATCTATAGTTTTCGATTTTACTGATTTAGATAATCCTATTTTGCACTTTGAATTTGAAAATACTACTGATGCGATTGATCACAATGGTTATGTTCATAAAAATAATTTTTATTTGGCTAGCTACACAGCTGGATTAAGAGTCATGGATATTTCTAATATCGATCAAAAATCTATTGTTGAGACCGGTTTTTTTGACACTTATAATGAAAAAGAGGATGGTGGAATTGTGATTTTGTCAGATTCTAATAGAACAAGTCATTCACAAGATGACGATCATGATAATCCAAAAAAAGGGAATGCTGCTGAATTTAATGGTGCTTGGAGTGTTTATCCGTATTTTAAAAGTAAAAATATAATTATTAGTGATATTAATTCAGGATTATTTATTGTTAAAAAACAGAATTAATTAAATTATTTTTATTTTAGGAAATGATGATTTTAAATTTATTTTTTAAAATATTCGTTTATATGATGTAAAAAAATACATAATTATTAATTTTTTTGATATAAAATTTATATATTTGCGCTCATTTTAAAAGTAACAAAACACACATATTATGGCTAAAGAAACTTTCGATCGTTCAAAACCACATTTAAATATTGGTACAATTGGACACGTTGATCATGGTAAAA
>Ga0308019_10000761_pt1 | contig 20085 bp, 15 predicted proteins | sample Neamet284_FD_203135 | JGI IMG/M metagenome (GOLD analysis project Ga0308019, IMG submission 203135) | Marine microbial communities from water near the shore, Antarctic Ocean - #284 | ecosystem: Environmental > Aquatic > Marine > Unclassified | place: Southern Ocean | collected 2014-10-01 | reverse complement strand
TGGAGAACTTACACCTTTAAGATTCACTAAGTCTATCCAATTTTTAATGTATTGGGCTTCCTGTCCAAATAATTTACCTTTTACAGTTCCTTTAAAGGGTAATGAATCTCTACCCGATCTTAATCCTTCCATGGTCAATCTTTCACCTTTCAAATAAACTCCATCATATTGTTTTGCTGGTAAAACTTTTAAATCAAAAATTTTACAATATTTGTGTACTAATGTATCCGAGCTGTCAACATATTCAGCACCCATTTCAGAATATAAATTATCAGAAAACGATTCACGATAAGTACTAACTCTTCCGCCTGGGCCTGAACGAGCTTCAATTAACATCACGTTAAATCCAGCTTGATCTAACTCATAAGCACATGACAAACCGGCAAGACCTGCGCCTATAACAATTATTCGTTTATCGTCAGTTGAATTAGAGAAAATAGATGAAAAAGAGGAGAGAGGAAACAAAGAAGCTACTGCTCCAGTCTTCTTAATAAATGATCTTCTTGTTAATTGATTTTTATTGGAATTCACAAAATAAATGTACAATTAAAATTATATTGAATTATGTGTTTTTAAAAAATTTACAACAAAATAAACGTAATAGACTCATCCACTTTTAGGCTAAATATTAAAAATAATATGTAGTATGTTTTAATGTCAACTAATACTATTAATGCGAATAATACTATAACAACTTTAGCAACTGCATATAACCCTGACGGTAGTGTCGCCGAATCATATAACCTAACCTCGAATATTATTTTACATGATGCAGGTAATTTACATTTTAAAATTAATGATTATCCAGCAGCAGGTAATGTATACATAAAAAAACATGTTAAATCAAATCTTGCTTTATTCGAATACACAAATTAACTTCTTATTAGATTTATAGAAGATTATTATTGGGTGAAAGCGAGCTTTGAATCAGTGACCTCATAGGACCCCCAGACAAGGTATTCTAAACAGCTGAGCGACAACCATCAAAGGAGCAGCCAGGTAGATAGTGATATAAATAAAAAGAGTCATCAAATAAATGACAACTCAGTTTATAAAGTAAGGATTTCTTTTGTGGGCGCTGAGGGATTCGAACCCCCGACCCTTTGGGTGTAAACCAAATGCTCTGAACCAACTGAGCTAAGCGCCCAAATGTAGTGTTTATAGACTTTAAGAAGTACTTTACTTAAAATGTTAATAGCTAATGTACAATACGGTGCTTTAACTAACACTAATTTTGAAGCACAAATATAAAAGTTTATTCAGTATCACCAACACTAATTATTATTATTTAATACCCTATTTAAGAGGATTAAAAATACCTGATTTAAAAGAAGAAGATATGCCGATGATATAAAAACTACATTGGAGTCCAATATGTTAAATCAATCCATTTATTATTAATTTTTATTTGTGTTCCACCGCCATAAAGATCACAGTAAATCTTACCATCTGCTAATTCTACTGTTTTTAGACAATAATCAACAGATTGAAAATCTGGCTTTCCATCATTATCAAAATCAAGCCAACTTTGATATGTATCCCCAAAATGATCAGCTTTTATTATTGGAATTTCGATAAATTTAGCATCTTTTACTGGAGGGTGAATAACTAACCCATTTATTTCCTCTTTATTTAAACCTAAATATTTATCGGGTATATTCTTTAAAATTTTTGCTTCAACGTTATATTCATCACAACAATCTGGTGCTAAATCAGAATCCTCATATTTTACTTTTTCAACACTTGTAACTCTAAATTCTAAATTCGGTAAATCTTTTTCATAAGGGTCTAATTGTACAATTTCTCCAACTTTTAAGTTTTTATAAAACATAGTTGAGATTGTGTAACTAATTTTTATTTCTGACGTATTTAAATCTGTGTTTTTAAGATTTAAAGAGGCACCGGAAACAGTAGTGAAAATAGTCCAAGGATGTGGTTTAAATGAAACTAAATATCCGTCAAAAACATATCCAGCGATATTATTTTCTGAGACAATTTTAACCCATTCTCCTTCAATTTGTGTATTAACTCCTGTTCTTTTATCAGTATCGTTTATAGTCAATTTAATAGCTGTTCTTGATTCAATTGAAACAAATGTGCCATATGAAAGAGTTGATACTTTTTTTGCTTTAGCTTCAGGAGCCTCACGAACATTTAATCCTCCTTTTGCCCAAACATAATAATCCATTTGCCCAAAAGAAACCATAGGAACTAAAAGTAAAAGGAGAAGTAGCTTTTTCATAATTTTTAATTTATCTATATAATTTACAAAACTCTTTCTAAAGCTTGTTAAATTAAGGTCAAGTGGTAATGATGCTTTCTAGCCCTACGGTCTAGTTAGAGATTTTTTGCGTTTAAAGATGCCTCAAAACACCAAAGATGAAATGCCTTTGGTTTTGTTAAAACTATATTTTCTTTTTCTTCAGGTTTTTTATTTTATTAAGTAAATTTGAGCGATCAACAACGGTCCCCTTTGTTCACTTGGTTTGTTATTAGATTATATATGTAAAATCCGTTCTCATTACTAAAATAAATTCTTTTTCTCATAACAATATCTAAAATTCCGTCATTGTTAATGTCTTGAAATCCTTTAATCTCATCATCGAAATATGATAACAAAAGTACTTTGTCTCCTTCAATGTAATAATATGCACTATAATCCCTTTTTACGAGATATTTAATATCACAATTGTATCTAAATGGACTATCCTTTCTTTCATACGCCTCTTCCTCACCTACAATACAAGGGTTTGAAAGAGCTAAAGTGTTTGCTGATACAGATGCAATTAAAGCGTTATTATATCCAAATTTATAGAATGTTACATTTTTGTTATCAGAATTTGAGGGGAATAATAAATCATCGTAGGCATCTGCCCACTGTTTATCTTTAAATGGAGATGCATTAATAAATGAATTATCAATTAGTAAATCAGCAGTAGATATAAATAATATTTCCGGGTTAATTTTAGTATAGCGAATTTCTATTTGTTTTGTGACCCCCTCATTTTCACAATAAATTGGTAAGCGATTTATCTTTGAATCTATTAATTCTAGTGGAAATTTTCCGTCTCTTGTGTAAGCATAAAGGTTTAATTTATTTAATTCACTAATATCACTGAGATTTCTGTAAGTTTTTGCAGCTTCTCTTGTGCTTTTATCAAAATTCTGTTGTTGGGTAATCGCATCATAAAGAATTATAATATTATCATCTTTTAATTCAAAATAATTATCTCCAATGTGTATTTCATTATCCGATTTAAAAGCATAATAAAATATATTTTCCCCTTGATAAACTAATTCCTCTTCATCATAAAATTGCTTTTTATGACTATTTTTATTTATATCCCAGCCAAGATCAATATGCACTTTTGAGCAACTCCAAAAAATAAATTTATCTTCATCTTCAATTCCCATTAAATTTGGTAACCTCAACTCAGCAAACTGCTTTTGATATGAGGCGTCCTCTAAGTTACAATCATCAAATTTCGTAATGATATGCTTAGAAGAAATATTTGAAAAGTCACTTATTGACTTTAATTTTTCATCTAATAATTCAACTTTTTTAATTTTTAACTTATTTTGAATATGTGGGAATTTAACATATGATAATTTTAAAAATTTATTTTTGAACGAATTATTATACACCATTTCCCAATCTTTTTCAAACAAAGATAAACCACAAGACTCCTTTGATTGACTCCAGTCATAAAGAGGACGAAATGATTCTTCAAATAGACTACAGGGATCAATAAAAGCACCTGAATGATGAAATACTTCTTGATTTTCTGGGATTATGTATGGCTCAAGTTCATCTATTCCAAGCCTATAATTTGAATATTTAAGAAAAATTATTGATGTTTGTCCAGTATATTTTTTTAAAAATCCATCAAAAACATATCCTGACATATTATTTTCTGAAACAATTTCAACCCATTCACCTTCAATAACTTTAGTGACTCCTGTTTTTTTATCAACATCATTTATTTTTAATTTTACACCTGTTTTAGATTCTATTGAAACTGTTTGACCATAAAGAAGTGTAGCTACTTTCTTTGCTTTAGCGTTAGGGGCTATACGAACATTTAATCCTCCTTTTGCGGAAACATAATAATCCATTTGTCCAAAAGAAACCAAAGGAACAAACAGTAAAACAAGAAGTAGCTTTTTCATAGTATTTATTGTAGATAGTTCAAGATACCTAAAATCTATAATATCTCTACTCGGTGTTTTTTCTTATTATACTTACCCTTAGCAGCTTTGAATAAAGAGTAACCCATCACAGCGTATTGGTAGTTTTTAATGGCGAAGCCTAGAAGTCTCAATATATTATTTTAGTTACATAAATATTTTTTACCTCCTAATAATCACAGTTTTTCCTTAAAAGTGAACATTCTTTATACTTATTTACATCTTCAAGAACTTTAATATCCTTAGTTCAATTAATCTATTCTCCCATATTCTTCACCTTTAAAAATTAATGATATAATCTAAATTATAATTTACTTGAATTTTTGAAGCTCCGTATGGATAATCGTCTTTTGCCCATAATTCTTTATTAATAATTTCAAGAGACCAAGTTATAGCTGCTTTATTGTTCCATTTTAGATTTGACCACACATTCCCGAACCTTATTTATGTCTTGTATAACGTTAATGTCCTTAGATAAAAAATAGCATTCAAAAGCTGGAAAATAAGCACCTTCTGGTTTATTTCCATTTTTGTCAATTTCTGTAAATATAGCTCCGCCACCATCTGATTCTAGAATAGATTTGGCTTTACCATTTTTATAAAAGGTGACTTTAACGGATCTCCCCCAAAAGTCAGCGAAATTACCTTCAATAATTTCAGTTATATCCCCATCTATGTCATAGTTTATGATCTTTACACCTAAAGACTCCTTTTTTATTACACCTGATTCGTAATAATAAGTCCATAAACCTTGTTTTTTTTGTAAATATTTTTCTTTTTCAATGAACCCATCAAAAACATATCCCTCAACAGACCAAGGATCTATTAGATCAATAGCGTAACCCTCGTCACCTGGACTTAGATAAAATTCAGCTTCTATTTTAACCCATTCACCTTCAATAGGTTTTGTGGTACCTGTTTTCTTATCCGTATCAAATACAGTTAACTTTATACCTGGTTTATCTTTTAAATATATAACTGTATTGTAAGGAATTTTAGCTATTTTTTTTGATTTTAAATCAGGATTTTCCCTGAGGTTTAAACCGCTTTTTGCAGAAATTTTATACTTAATTGCCTCATTATAACCTGGTCCTGTTTCTTTTAAATTTCCGTTTTCATAATAAGATGAGTATGGTGTCTGCCCAAAAGAAATTAACGGAATAAACAGTAAAACAAGAAGTAGCTTTTTCATTGTATTTATTGAAGATATTTCAAGATACCTAAAATCTACATTAAATCTTTTTCTATAGCTTCATTCTCTTCTTTCTGTTTTAATTTAATAAAATCTAATATTGGTTTATTTTTTGAACGTATTTTTTCAATTTCAAAAGTTTCTGAATCAGCAGGGATCCAATATATTCTATCTGTTTCATATTCATCAGTATATCCACTTCTAGAATTAACGCTCCATATTGTTTCATTTTTTTCATAAAACCAAGTTTCATCCTCTTCATAAAAAAAATCATTTTGATATTTTCTTCCAAATGAAAAAGAATCTACATAAACTTTCATCCAACTATAACCACACATATGGCACTCAGTAGTAGGAGTTTCACAAGGGTCGCAGGATGAAATATCGATATAATAATCAGGCATATTCTCAGAAAAAGTATACAAAGAGGATCCATTTGTCCAAGTAGTACCATTATTTCTTGTTAAAAAGGAGGAACTATTTTTTCTTAAAAACCCGTCAAAAACAAATCCTTTTAAATTTGTTCCGAAAACTACCTCTACCCATTCCCCCTCAATAGTTTTTAAAATTCCTGTTTCTTCATCTGTATCGTTGATTGTCAATTTTTTCCCTGATCTAGATAAAATTTTAACTTTTTGGTTATAGAGAATTATTCCTGTTTTATTTGAATTAGAATTTGGCTGTTCTCTTACATTTAGACCACTTTTTGCTGAAACATAATATTCACTTTCAAATTCACTAAACTCTTCCATTATTAATTGAAACAATTTTAAAAATTTATGAGATGTACCATCAAAATCTCTCCTAATCCAAAAGAGTGTTTCTGCAGGAATATCAGGATTAGTGGATTCAATTTTTCTCAAAAGAGAATTATGGTCAACTTTATTTTTAATTTGTTCAAGAAGATTTTTATTAGAATCTCCTTTAAAATAATCAGATATTTTATTTTGCATTAATCTACTTAATGGCCTTTTAAAATGGGAATCATACAAAGGCTGAATAAGACGTTTAATAGATGGTGATAACGACTTGACTGATTCTATTACCCCGTCTAAAAAAAAAGGATTGTAGTGTCCAAAGTTTTCACAAAAACACATAGAATTAAAATATTCTTTAGTGTGTGGTCCAGAATTAAAAATTGGGATTCCGAAAGTTGTTTCAGCTAGTTTTAAAATACCAGAAGTATCTATCCAATATCCTTTAAAAAATGATTTGGCTGAACCCCCATACACTGGCTCAGTTACTAGCTCTTTGAAGCGATCAATGTTATCCTCATTTAAATTTAATAAATAACTTATCGAGTTTTGACCAGAAGATACTAAAGGCACAAATAGTAAAACAAGAAGTAACTTTTTCATATTCATAAAAGTAAAAAAATTAAAAATACGAATTTCACAGAATCTCTATATTCCTTATTCCAACACTGTCAGATCATAAAAATCTATTGAGTTGTAAATATGTAACTTGCATAACACACTATGATTTATGAGAAGAGTACATATAATATTCAGTTTAGTTTTAATTCTAAGTTTTGCTGCTTGTAAAAGCAGTAAAAAACAATTTGAGAAAGGAAACTACGAAACTGCTGTTTTGTTGGCTGTGAAGAAATTGAGATCAAAACCAGATCATAGGAACAGTAAAGTTATCTTAAAAGAAGCTTACAAAGCAGCCCAGGGGAATGCAATAGCTTCTATTGAGTTAAAAAAATCAAGTAATGATGAATTCAAGTGGGACGCCATCATAGATCAATATCGTCGTTTAAATGCACTTTACACAGAACTTTTACGGTGTTCTTCTTGTTTAAATGAGGTAAGTCCAAAATCCTATCAACTAGCACTAAATAAGGCATTGGATGCGGGGGCAGAAGTGCATTTTAAGTATGGAAAAAAGCTTTTAGTAACCAAAGAAAAATCAAACGCTCGATTAGCATATCTTCAGTTTAAAAAAACCTTAGAATACAAAAGCAATTATACTGGTGCAGAAAATTTACTGAATGAATCCATAGTAATTGGACGAGAAATTATTGCCTTGAGCTCGCTTCCTGTTGCAAGTGGAGATCTCGAGTTAAGCTCTCAATTTTTTGTTCAGCAAATGGTTCAATCTCTAAATAGAGCAGGATATTTTTTTGCTTCGTTTTACTCTCTTGATGAACTTAACGATAACAAATTGAAGTACGACCAATTAGTAGATATTAAGTTTGATGGATACTCTATTGGTCAAACATACGTTAAAGAGAAGGTCGAAAATCTAGCTCGAGATAGCGTTCAAGTAGCAACGATTAAAGATAGCTTGGGAATAAAACAACCTGTTTATGGATCAGTTGAAGCAGAACTCCATTTGTTTTATAAGTCTATAGAAAGCTATGGATTATTGAATTTAAAGATAATTAACCCAACCACCGATCAAATTGTTTATCAAAACAAATTCCCAGGTAGTGCAGTATGGGAATACCAATGGGGTTTTTATCAAGGAGATAAACGGGCATTGACGAAAGGTGAACTTGAAATTTGTCAATTAAAAGAACAACTTCCTCCTGTTCCACAAGAGCTTTTTATTGCTTTTACCGAACCTATTTTTGATCAAGTATTGTATCGGTTAAAGTCGATCTTTAATAATTTGAGGTAGTTTTTTATTTAAACTCGTTAATTGATTAAAAAAACTATAAGTAAAGCAAGAAGAAGTAGCTTTTTGATGGTGTTAAATTATACTTAAATGTAAGAAATTAAAACAATAGAATCTGGTATTGATATTGTAATGTCTTTGATGTTTTTCATTTTGTGTTTATTTAATTAACCATTTCTTACTGACCACATTAATAAAGCGTAGGATTTCTCAATAAGAAATAAACCGTTATACTTTATTTTTTAAACTTTGGTTGTTTTATATTATCTCAGCAACAACAAAAGTGCTACCAGAAACTATAATTAAATCATCAGGTTTTGAGTTTTCTTTTGCAGTATCTAAAGCATCGGAGACAGATATATGTGATGAATAATTCACCAAGAATACTTCTGCTAAATCAATCAATTCTTTTAAAGGAAGCGCTCTTTCAATTGAAGGTGAACACAAATAATAATGAGCGTTATTTGGTAATAATTTTATAATAGATTTAACATCTTTTTCTTTAACAAAACCTAAAATAAAATGAAGGTTTTGGTAATCCTCTTTTTCCAATTGATCTATCATAAATTTGAAGCCCTCAATATTATGGGTAACATCTGCAATAATTTTCGGGTTCTGGCCCATAACATCCCATCTTCCAATAAAGTTAGTAAGTCTTTTTACTTCTAAAATAGCTGAAGCAATTTCAGTATCAGAAACATTTAAACCTGGTAATATTTTGATTGCATTTACTGCAGTATTTATATTCTTCTGCTGATATAAGGATATCAAATCACTATTATATTTTTTAATTGATTCTTCTGCAAATGTAATTTGTGACCCTAAATATTGGGCTTTTCTTTTGAAAACCAGAGCTGTTTCAGAATTATACTCTCCAATTAAAACTGGAACACCTTTTTTTATAATTCCTGCTTTTTCATTAGCTATTTTTGAAAAAGTATTTCCTAAGAATTCAGTATGATCGAATCCAATATTGGTAATAATTGAAATTTCTGGGTTTATAATATTAGTAGCATCAAGCCTTCCTCCCATTCCAACCTCTATAATAGCTATATCGACTTGTTGATTGTTGAAATAGTCAAAAGCCAACCCAACAGTCATCTCGAAAAAAGAAAGTGTCTTAGACCTCATAAAATCATAATGGCAGTTAACAAAGTCCAAAATATATTTCTCACTAATATATTCTCCATTAATTTTTATTCTTTCTCTAAAATCGATAAGATGTGGAGAGGAGTAAATCCCTACTTTTAATCCTTTAGATTGCAAAATTGAGGCTATTATATGCGAGACACTGCCTTTTCCATTAGTTCCAGCTACATGAATAGTTTTAATCTTTTTGTGAGGATTATTAAGTCTGTTTACAAAAGACTCAATATTTGAAAGATCAAATTTTAAAACAGCACCGCCTTGTCTTTGATAATATGGAAGTTGGTCAAATAAAAACTTTAAAGCTTGGCTATAGGAATCCATAAATTACTCTACTAATTTAAATTCAATAACAACAAAACCAATTTGTTTTTCAGGTGCATTTGCATCAGGAAACCACTTGTGCATTAAAGCCGTATTTTGTGCTGGTTTCAAAAGGCAGGGATCGTTATTTGTAGTACCTTTTACTCCTGGTTTTGCTGAAACTACTTCTCCAAGCTTATTGACAACTATTCTAACCACAACCATTCCAGATTCATTACAATCCTGAGTTTCTTTTCCATTTACTTGAAGACTTCTTCCATTTAATCCATAACCAACTCCTTGCCCTCCTCTACCTTCTTGACCATAATACATAGTTGAATATGGATCTCCTTCAGATTTTCCTTGGTCAGAAAATCCCTCAGTCTCTCCCTGTCCTTGAGTACTTTCTGATTTACTTTTAATATTCATTAAATTAGAAATGATTGATTTAGTGGCATCACTAACTTTTGGTTTTTTAACTTCTATATTATTTTGCACAAGTTTAGATTCAGTTTTTTTATTAATTGTTATTAATGAATCTTTACTCCGCTTATCAACTACTTCTGAATTACTATTTTTTTGCGTAACAACTTTACTAGGAGTTCTTTTTGATATTTCGGATTTTTCAGGATTAATATCTTCTTTAGAGGTTTTTAATTTATCGGGTTCAGGATCAATAACTTCTGCACTTGTACTTTTTAAACCTTTACCTATATCACTATAACCAAGATTAACTTCCATCCCATACTCGATGGGAGGATCAATATATTTTAGACCAATAAAAGAAAATAGGAAGAGTAATAAAACTACCATAAAAATGGTAATTAAAAAAGATTTTTGTTCATGTCGAGTTTTTAGAAATCCCATACTACTTAGCATCTACAGCCAGAACAACTTTTATACTATTTTGGTTAGCAATATTCATAATATAAACAACTTCGTCTATTGGAACATTTTTTGCCGCTCTTAAAACAAGAGAAGGAGGCTTAATCCCTTCCATTTGATTTAATATAGCTTCTTGTAAATTATATTTATTTATAATCTTGTCATCTACATAAAAAATACTTGAAGACGAAATAGTAACTGCTACAGATTTTCTATTTTCAGTTTTACCCTTCGCTTTTGGTAGCTCAACATTAATTGTATCAAGCTGTTTTGAGAGAGTTGAGGCAATCATAAAGAAAATTAAGAGTAGAAAAACTATGTCAGTCATTGAGGACATATTAAACTCAGGGCTAATTTTATTTCTTCCTTTAAAATTCATTACCTAGGTTGGTTCGTTTAATAAGTCAAAGAAATCCAAAGAAGTTGTTTCCATTTGATATACAACTTTATTTGTTTTTACGACAAGGTGATTGTAAGATATATAGCTTATTATTCCAACAATTAATCCAGCAACTGTTGTTGTCATAGCTGTATATAAACCATTTGACAACAATTGCATGTCAATGTTTCCTCCTGCAGTTGATATCTCAAAAATAGATAATATCATTCCAATTACTGTACCTAAAAATCCTATCATTGGAGCAACTCCAGCAATTGTCGCCAATATACTTACGTTTTTCTCTAATTTATAAATTTCAATCCGTCCTGTATTTTCTAATGCAGAATTAATATCCTCTAGAGGACGACCGATTCTAGACACTCCTTTTTCAAGTAATCTTGCAACAGGGTTATTGTGTGATTGACATAAATTTTTTGCTTTATCAATTTCCCCACTTAAAACATGGATTCTAATTTCAGGCATAAAATCTTTATCAACTTTTATAGCGGCTTTTATAGCAAATAATCTTTCAAAATAAATATAAATAACAACTACAAGTAAAATAAAAAGAAGACCTATAATTAACATGCCACCTATTCCGCCATTTTCAATTAATTCAATTACTGAAATTGTTTTTTCTGTTTGTAAAGCTGAAAGTTCTTGATAAAAAAACATATTGATTTAGGGTATTTTAGTTAATAACGCAAAAAAAGATTTAAAATTTTATTTATGCAATGAAATTACGTAATAATATAAAAGTTCCTGATCCAGATAAAAAACCTAATAAAGCCAACCATGAAATATTCTTTAAATACCAGAAAAAATCTATCCTTTCCATCCCCATAGCAACTACTCCAGCTGCAGAACCAATTATCAACATACTACCACCTGTCCCAGCAGAAAAGGCTATAAAGTGCCATAACGGATCATCAATTAGCTCAGAAAACATTCCCATACTAGCAGCAACCAATGGAACATTATCTATAACTGCTGATCCAAAGCCAAAAAGAATTACCACTATATCCGTATTTGGAATCAAAGTGTTTAAAGCTCCTGCAAATTCAAATAAAATTCCTAATGATTCTAATGCGGCTACAGACAAGAGTATACCCAGAAAAAAAAGAATACTTGGTAATTCAATCTTTGACAAGGAACTATGAACAGGGCTATGGCTCGAATGAAAATCACTTTCTTCATCAATTGAGCTAATGTTAATTTTTGCATTGCTAAAAATTTCTGCAAATGTTGCCACTATAGATAAAGAAAGCATCATACCTACATAGGGAGGTAAATGTGTTAAAGTTTTAAAAACTGGAACAAAAACTATTGCACTTAGTCCCAAGTATAACATTATAGCTCCTTTTGGATGAGCACTAACTTCATCGTCAACATCATCAGTTGAAATTTTCCCTTTAAATGCTGATAACCTTGAGGCTATTATAACAGGCACTAATATGCAAACAATGGAAGGAATTAATAAATAACCTATCAAATTAAGAGTAGTCACTTTATTTCCAATCCATAACATCGTAGTTGTGACGTCTCCAATAGGAGACCAGGCACCTCCTGCGTTAGCAGCAATAATTATTAACCCAGTAAACCAAAGTCTGGATTCACGATCATTAACAATTTTTTGAAGTATAGTTATTAAAACTATAGTTGCAGTTAGATTATCAATTATGGCAGATAAAATAAAGGCTAAAGTCGAAAAAATCCATAAAAGCTTGATTTTACTTTTAGTCTTAATAAAAGCTTTAATTGTAAAAAATCCATTGAAATAATCAATTATTTCAACAATAGTCATTGCTCCAAGAAGAAAAACTATGATTTCAGCTGTTTTACCTAAATGATGTAATAATACCTCGTCAATATGAGACGGCTGTAATTGTTTTAGGGTTGCATTAACATCAAAAACTGGAAGGTGCCAAAGAGCTATAATTGCCCAGAGAAAAGCCATCATAGCAAGAGCAGGTATCAATTTGTCAATTTTCAAACTGTGTTCCAGTGTTATCGCGAGATAACCTATGACAAAAATACTTATTATTATAATTTCCATATTTGAGGTATAACTTTATCCTTAAAAAAGAATTTAAAACTTGAATAATAACGAATGTATAAAATATAAGTAAAAAGTTATTATTTCATCTCGAAAATATTTCCTGAACAATGATCTCTTGAAGCTCCTGTTACAGATGATAAGCAATTATTTATATTTAAAAACCTTAATAATCCAAGTAATCCAAAAATTAATGCCTCTTTAAATTCTATCAAATCTCTTGAAGGAATTACTATAACAGCTTTAGAATTAGACTTTAAAGTTTCAATTAAGAATGTATTGAGGGCTCCACCACCAGTAACTAGGATTTTATCGTCGTCTTGAAAAGAATCACTGATTTTCAAAACAACATGCATTAAATATGTATGAATTACATCTTCTAAACTATTACTAGTTAGCTCTTCTTCAATTATAGGATAGATTTCATTAACAACCCATTCTATTCCAAGTGATTTTGGGTATGTCAAATCATAGTACTCAATTTCGTTAAGTTTATTATACAAGTTTTTAATTAAATTTCCTGACCTAGCTAATTCTCCATTTTTATCATAAAGCATAGATTTTTTCTGAGCTAAATAATTAAATACCAGATTAACAGAGCAAATATCATATGCAATTATCTCACCATTAACATCTTTAGAAATATTAGCAAAACCACCAAAGTTTATACAAGCAGTATACTCTGAAAAAAGAATTTTATCTCCAATAGGAACAAGCGGAGCACCCTGTCCGCCTAATTCTATATCTTGTTTTCGAAAGTCACAAATAGTTGTCAAGTTGTATTGTGTATTTATCGATGAAAGATTTCCTAATTGATATGATATTCCATCCAAAGGAATATGCTTAGCGGTATGACCGTGAGAACTAACAAAATCGATACCATCAATCCTGTTTTCAATAATAAAATCATTTATTATTTTACTTAAAAAAAGAGTGTATGAATTATCAATTTCATGAATTATTTTAATGTCTTGATTATAAATTTTTGTTAGAGTTTTAATCCACTTTTCAGGATAAGGTATCGTTGATGTCTTCAATAATTTGAATTTCCAAGACTCAATATTAAAATCAATTAAAGCAAGATCAATTCCATCCAAAGAAGTTCCTGACATCACTCCCAGAACCCTATATTTGTTTTTTCTCTTTATCATTAAATTATCAATTTTATAAAAATAAGTGTGTTTAACTAATAAATTATCATTAATAACAGATAAAAAGTTAGTTATCTCTATTATGATTTAATGAACCATTATTTATTACAGTTTAAGATCCCTTAAATATTATTTTTAATCTAAACCAAGAAACCAACTAAATATATGTTTCCAGAAAAACAAGGGCTTTACAGCCCTGAATTTGAGCACGACAATTGCGGAGCAGGTTTTATTTGTAGTCTTCAAGGAAAAAAAACAAATGGAATAATCCATAAAGCCTTAGATATCCTGTGTAAGCTTGAACATCGAGGAGCAGTTAGTTCTGACGGAAAAACTGGAGATGGAGCTGGAATATTAATTGAAATTCCTCATGACTTTTTTAGCACAAAATGTGATTTTAAATTACCAAAAGCAAGAGACTATGCTGTTGGTATGGTTTTCTTACCTCAAAAAGAAAACCAAAGAACTTATTGTATTGGTGTGTTTGAATCTGAAATTAAAAAACAAAAATTAAGTATTATAGGTTGGCGTAAAGTTCCTGTAAATAGAAATATAATTGGAAAAATTGCCGCCCAAACTGAGCCATATATTATGCAAGTTTTTGTTGGAAAAGATGACTTAGAGCTAACAGAACACGAGTTTAATATAAAACTATTTATAGCTAGAAAAATTACAGAACATACTATTCTAAGTTCAAAACTCTCGCAGGCTCAATATTTTTATTTATCAAGCTTATCTTTACACACCCTGATTTACAAGGGGTTGTTGATTCCTGAAGATATCAAAAGCTATTATCCAGATTTATCAGAATCTAGTTTTATAACTCGATTAGCTTTGGTTCATCAAAGATTTTCAACAAACACATTTCCTACATGGGATTTAGCCCAACCATTTCGCTATATGTGCCACAATGGAGAAATAAATACATTTAAAGGGAATTTTAGTCGAATGCAAACTAGAGAGGAGTTACTTGAAAGTCCTTTCTTCGGTTCTGATATAAAAGAAATAATACCAATTATTTTACCTGGAAAATCTGATTCGGCATCAATGGATATGGTTGTAGAGCTTTTATTAGCAACCGGAAGATCTTTGCCTGAAGTTATGATGATGCTTGTTCCTGAAGCATGGGAGAAGCATTTGTCAATGGATGAAAACAAAAAAGCTTTTTACAAATACAATTCATGTATAATGGAGCCTTGGGATGGACCTGCTTCAATTCCATTCACAGACGGAAAGTTTATAGGTGCTGTATTGGATAGAAACGGATTGAGACCTTCCAGATATTCTGTAACAAAAGACGGCTATGTTGTTATGTCTTCTGAAACTGGAGTTCTTGATGTTGCTCCAAAAAATATTGAACGCCATGGAAGACTTGAACCTGGGAAAATGTTTTTAGTTGACATGGATGAGGGTCGTATAATTGAAGATGAGGAAATAAAAACAGAAATATCAAAAAAGTATCCATACCAGAAATGGTTAAATGAAAATCTTTTAACCCTTAAAAATATTCCATATACAGGCAATGTAACACCTAGTGAAAATGAGAGTTTTGAAACTAGAATGAGAATGTTTGGATATACTCATGAAGACATCAACACTATAATAATACCAATGAGTAGATTAGCTAAAGAAGCTATAGGTTCAATGGGAACTGACACCCCACTTGCAGTTCTTTCAAATAGACCTCAATTACTTTTTAACTACTTCAAACAACTGTTTGCTCAGGTTACTAACCCTCCCTTGGACGGAATAAGAGAGGAGATAATTACCGATACAAGCTTAACAATTGGAAATGAATTTAACTTATTTGAAACCACTTCTAATCACCCAAAAAAACTTAGCATTCAAAATCCGATTATTTCCAATGAAGATTTAGATAAAATTAAGTTTATTAAAAATGATCATTTTAAAAGCATAACAATTCCTACTCTATATAAAATTAATTCAGGTCTAAACGGCTTAGAAGATGCCTTAGATGAAATAGTCAAAACAGTAGAAATTGAGATAGATAAAGGTGTCAATATTATTATCCTATCTGATCGAGGAGTTTCTAAATTATTAGCTCCAATACCTATACTACTCGCAACAGCTCATGTCCACAATTCATTAAAAAGAGCTAAGAAAAGATCTAAATTTGGAATAATTATTGAATCTGCAGAACCCAGAGAACCTCATCATTTTGCATTATTATTTGGATATGGAGCCAGCGCAATAAACCCTTTCATGGTAAATGAGATAATTATTAATCAAGTATCAAAAGGAGTTATCAATACTAAACCTGATCAAGCTATTATTAATTTCAATAAAGCTATAGCTACAGGAATTGTCAAAATAATGAACAAAATTGGTATATCTACACTTCACTCATATAGAGGAGCTCAAATTTTTGAGGCACTTGGTTTATCTGAAAAATTTATAAATCGATTTTTTTGTAATACAGCAACTAGAATTGAAGGTATAGGTTTGTATGAAATTGAAAAAGAAATAAATACTAAACATAAAAAAGCGTATAGTCATCAATCAACAACTGGTCTTCCGTTAGAAATTGGAGGGGATTATAGGTGGAGAAGAGATGGAGAAGCTCACTCAGTAAACCCATTAACTATTGCAAGTTTACAAAAAGCAGTAAGACAAGAAAGTCCAAAAAGTTATAAAGCTTTCTCAAAGATGATCAATGATCAAAACGAAAGGCTAATGACTCTTAGAGGTTTATTTGAGTTCTCAAGTTTTGATCCAATACCAATTGATCAAGTTGAACCATGGACAGACATAGTTAAAAGATTTAAAACTGGCGCAATGTCGCTTGGCTCAATAAGTCAGGAGGCACACGAAAACTTAGCTATTGCTATGAACAGAATTGGGGGGAAAAGTAATTCTGGAGAAGGAGGAGAAGACACAAAAAGGTTTAAGCCTGATAAGAATGGAGATCTTAGAAATTCTGCGATAAAGCAAGTTGCTTCCGGCAGATTTGGAGTTTCAAGTCATTTTCTTAGTTCAGCTCAAGAAATTCAAATAAAAATGGCTCAAGGAGCAAAACCTGGAGAAGGAGGCCAACTTCCTGGACCTAAAGTTAACCCTTATATAGCTTCTGTCAGAAACTCGACACCTTATGTAGGCTTGATTTCTCCTCCACCACATCACGACATATATTCTATTGAGGACTTGTCACAGCTTATATATGATTTGAAAAATGCAAATCGAGCAGCTAGAATTAATGTCAAGTTAGTGTCTGAAGTTGGAGTTGGAACTATTGCTGCAGGAGTCGCAAAAGCTAAAGCTGATGTAATACTAATATCTGGTTTTGATGGAGGCACGGGGGCTTCACCTCTTACTTCTTTAAAACATGCTGGTCTTCCCTGGGAACTTGGAGTTGCTGAAGCACAGCAAACATTAGTAATGAATGATTTAAGAAGTAGAGTAGTTCTTGAATGTGATGGTCAAATGAAAACAGGAAGAGATGTTGCTATTGCATGTTTGTTAGGTGCAGAAGAATTTGGGTTTTCAACGGCACCACTAATTGCTTCAGGTTGTATAATGATGCGAGCTTGTCATTTAAACACATGTCCAGTTGGAATTGCAACTCAAGATCCTGAATTAAGAAAAAACTTCAAGGGTAAACCAGAACATGTAATCAACTATATGCACTATGTAGCAGAGGAGCTAAGAGAAATTATGTCAGAATTAGGTTTTAGAACAATCGATGAAATGGTTGGACAGTCTCAAAAACTTAATATGAAGAAAGCTATTAATAATTTTAAAGCTAAAGGTATTGACCTTTCTAAAATATTGTATAAGCCTGTGGTTCCGTCTGGATATAGAGAGCGAAATATGGTTCCTCAAGATCATAAACTAGAAAATGTTTTAGATTTTAAAATTATAAAACAAGCTCAACTTGCAATCACAAAAAAACATTGTCAAAATTTAAAATTCTCAATTAAAAATACAAATCGTACAGTAGGTGCTATTTTAAGTAATGAAATTTCAAAACTTTATGGCTCAAAAGGGCTTCCAAAAGATACTTTAAAAATTAGTTTTGATGGAACAGCCGGTCAAAGTTTTGGGGCATTTTCTGTGTCAGGGCTTTTTATGAAAATAACAGGAACAGCAAATGACTACTTTGGAAAAGGTTTATCCGGTGCAACATTAGTTGCTAAAGTCCCTGAGGAAGCAACATTTATTCCTCACGAGAATGTAATTGTAGGAAATGTGTCTCTCTATGGTGCTACAAAAGGGGAGGCTTACATAAATGGAATTGCAGGAGAGCGTTTTTGTGTGAGAAATTCAGGGGCAAAAGCTGTTGTAGAGGGGATTGGAGATCATGGTTGTGAATACATGACAGGTGGTGTTGCAGTAATACTTGGAGATTTTGGGCGAAATTTTGCTGCAGGAATGAGTGGAGGAATTGCCTATATATATAACAAAGAAAATTTTTTTGATGAGAAGAAGTTTAATTTAGAAATGGTAGAATTAGAGGGCTTACTTGAAAATGATAGAAATGAACTTATGACTCTATTAAAAAATCATTTAAAATATACTAATAGCCCAAAAACTAATTATATTCTTAGTAACTGGACTAAATCAAAAGAAAATTTTATTAAAGTCATGCCTAAAGATTATAAACGTGCATTAGAGAAAATGGCAGAAAAAGAAATTAAAAAAAATATATAGATAATGGGAAAAATAAGAGGTTTTATTGAATTTGATAGACTTAAAGAGTCTGTAATCGATCCCAAAAAAAGAATTGAAAACTATAATGAATTTACGGTAGCTCCAAAAGAAAAGGACTTACAAGACCAAGGAGCTCGTTGTATGGATTGTGGTGTTCCTTTTTGTCATAGTGGATGTCCTTTAGGAAATATGATTCCAGATTTTAATGATGCCGTATATCAAAATGAGTGGAAGCGTGCATTGGATATTCTTCATAGCACTAATAACTTTCCTGAATTTACTGGAAGACTATGCCCTGCACCCTGTGAGGAAGCCTGTGTATTGGGCATTGTTAATCCACCTGTATCAATTGAATTAATTGAAAAATATATTGTTGAAAGAGGTTTTATGGAAGGCTGGATAACTGCAACTCTACCAAAGAATCGCACTAATAAAAAAATTGCTATTATCGGTTCAGGACCAGCAGGTCTTGCTGCTGCACAACAATTAAATAGGGCTGGACATAATGTTACAGTATACGAACGGGAAAATAAAGTTGGTGGACTTCTTCGTTATGGAATTCCTGATTTTAAAATGGAAAAAAAGGTTATCGACAGAAGAGTAAAACTATTAATAGATGAAGGAATAAAATTTGAATGTAATATTGAAATAGGTAAAGATATTAGTTCCAGTGAAGTTGAAAATACTTTTGATGCTGTACTATTAGCTACTGGTGCATCAATTAAAAGAAACCTTACTATTCCAGGCTCAGATTTAAAGGGAGTAATTCAAGCTATGGATTTTCTTCCTCACAATAACAAAGCTGTTGATGGACAGCATAAGTATGATAAAAATTATCTTGCAAAAGATCTAAATGTTGTAGTTATCGGTGGTGGTGATACTGGTTCAGACTGTATTGGTACATCTAATCGTCATGGAGCAAAAAGTATAACAAATTTTGAAATAATGTCTAAACCATTGGATCATAGGACTGATGAAAACCCATGGCCCTACTGGCCGTTTAAGTTAAAAACAACATCTTCACATGAAGAGGGGAGCCATAGAGAATGGAGTGTTTTAACAAAAGAATTTTTAGGTGATGAAAATGGACAACTGAACGCACTAACTACAATTGAAGTTAAATGGGAGAAAAAACCTAATCAGAGACCTCAACTTATAGAAAAAAAGGGATCTGAGAAAAAGTGGCCTTGTGAATTAGCTTTATTAGCATTAGGATTTACAGGACCAGAAAAATCTCTTCCTCATCAATTTGAATTAGATTTTGATGAAAAAGGAAATATCAAGGGTCTTCATGAATTTCAAACTAATAAGAAGAATATTTTTATTGCTGGTGATTGTAGAAGAGGACAATCATTAATAGTATGGGCCATTTCAGAAGGTAGAGAAGCAGCTCATCAAATAGATAAATTCCTAATGGGATCATCTATTTTACCTAAAAAAAATATTTTTGGAGACCTAATAGCTTACTAAAAAAAAACCCCCCACTAAAAGTGGA
>Ga0308019_10000760_pt1 | contig 20090 bp, 19 predicted proteins | sample Neamet284_FD_203135 | JGI IMG/M metagenome (GOLD analysis project Ga0308019, IMG submission 203135) | Marine microbial communities from water near the shore, Antarctic Ocean - #284 | ecosystem: Environmental > Aquatic > Marine > Unclassified | place: Southern Ocean | collected 2014-10-01 | reverse complement strand
CCAGATTTAAACGATAAACCTAAAACAGTAATTTTTTTATTAAAAATAGGCCCTAGAGTATTTTTAATAGTATTTACAATATGTTGAGGTATAGATTCATTGAGTTTCCATGCAGTTGAAACTATACTAGAAAAAGTAGTATTGTTATCCAAAAAACTTCCATCTTTTCCAAGACAAGGACCACCAACAAATCCAGGTTTTGGGATATTACTTCTAGGATAATTATAATTTGCAATTCCTATTAATTCACTAGCATCTAAACCATACTTTTCAGCCCAAATAGCAAATTCATTAGACAATGCAAAACTGATGTATCTATAGATATTAGTAAATAATTTAGCAAGTTCTGCACCAGAAGGACTAAGATATAACAAATCTTTATTTGGATTTATTTTTTTAAAAAGTTCAGTAGCTATGTTATTAGAAATTTCATTAAAACCACCTATAATTTCAGGAAGTTCTTGTATTTCTTTAATTGCTTGACCCTCAAGAATTCTTTCTGGACAAACAGCAATTGCAAAATCAATTCCAGATTTTAAATTAGAATTAAATTCAATAAATGGTATAATGATTTCATCAGTTGTTTTAGGTGGCATGGTTGACCTCATTATTATCATTTTATCTTTTAAATTAATTTGGCAAACTTCTCGTAATGCAGAATATAATTGAGAGTAATCTACATTATTTTTCTCAGTGTTTGGAGTTCCCACAGTAATAAAAATAATATCAGCTTGAACATTTTTATCAAAATTTAGAATGGTAGATAAATTTCCAGTAGAAGAACAAGCATCTAAATTTTCTTGTAATTGAGGATCATAGAATGGACATTCTCCTTTTTTTATTAACTCAAGTCTATCAGAGTTATTATCAACTCCAATCACTTTAAATCCACTATTTGCAAAAACGGTAGCAAGAGGAAGTCCTACTCTACCTAAACCCAATACTGAAATAACAGCATTTTGATTTCTAACCTTATCTACCAATGAATCTAACAAATCTAATTGTTAAAATTGATAGGGGCTTATTAATATAATTACAAAATTTAGAATTTATATAATTTAACAAAAAAAGTATACGTATATTTTCTAATTAGAATATATTTTTCTATATCAACTTTGAATTATAATTTTGTTGATAGATTTTGATGAAATTAAAATAAATTAATGTAAAAAAGTTAAACAATTGATAAGAATTTTTACATATTTTGGGCCATCTTTAATAATACTAAATTTTGAATTTTTTGGATCACCTGCAAAATGACTTGATGGAATTTCAGTAAAATTTTTGTTACCCTCAATGTAAACTTTTAATGGTAATTCTAAAAATATTTCAAAACTGGTTGATGTGATAACAATATTTTTTAAAATAGATGATTTGTATGCTTTAACTGCATTTGTAATATCCTTAGAATTTATATGAAAAAGAGTTTTAGCAGCCCAATTACACATTCTATTTACAATAAATTTCTTGTAAGGATATTGATGAAATGTAGATTTTTTGGTAAATCTATTTGCAAACACCATATCATATCCAGAATTCATTTTTAAAATCATTTTTACAAGATCCTCAGGAGATTCAGATAAATCTCCCATTACTATTAATGAGATTTCATTAGAAGCTCTTAGAATTCCTTCTTTTATTGCACTAGCTACACCTAATTTTCCATTACGCGTGATAATTTTAATTTCATTAAAAGAGGTTGAAAGATCTTTTACAATATCAAATGTTTTATCATTTGGAATAAGATCTATTATAACCAAAATTTCAAATGTAATTTTTTCTTTTTGAAATGAAGCAATAATACCAATAAGTGTATTTTTTATTTTTTCTTCCTCTTTGAAAGCAGGTATTATAATTGAAGTTGATTTATTCATTTAGATTCCCAGAATATTAAATGTCAAGAGTTAATTGATTTTTCATCAATTCGTTGATGTTCTTTCATCCAAGATATTACTTCATCTATGCTATCTTCAAGATCAATTTCAGCTGAAAAATTTAAAATTGTTTGTGCCTTATCTACAGATGGAATCCTTTTTTCAACATCATAAGCAAAGGGTGAATCAGAAACAAATCTAAATGGTTTATCAGGATTTATTTTATTCCAGATTATTTTAGCAAGTTCTAGCACACTAGTACTTTTTGAAGTAGATATATTGAAATCATTATTGATTGCTTTATCATTTTCTATGCACACTCTAATTCCCCTTGCAATATCTTTACCGTTAGTATAATGTCTTACTTGAGAACCAGAACCAAGAATATGGAGGGGGTCTTGACCCTTTAAACATTTGTTAATTAAATCAGGCACTACATGAGATAAAGTCAATTTAATATTTCCTGAAAAAATTTCATGATCTCCAATAGATTCTTCCTCACCAACTCCAATACAATTAAACGGTCTAACAATAGTATATGGTAATTGATATTGCTCCCAAGCACCTTTAGCAAAATATTCGCATGAAAGTTTTTGAAATCCATATGTAGAAGAGGGTGGTGGAATAAGTATTAGATCAGATTCTTTGGTAGGCCAATTATGAGTATTCTCAAAAACCATACTAGAACTTAGTACTAAAATTCTTTTAAACTGATTTTTCTTAAATTTCTCTAATGCAAGATCAAAAGTATTAGCGATTATTCGTTCATTAGTTGCAAGTAAATCATAAGCATATTTATGAAAATAAGAAATACCACCTATCATTGCAGCTGCAGCAACAATATAATCAAATTCAGAATTTTTTAGAGTTTCAAAAAAAACAGGTTTTGAACAATCAACTTCAATTAACTTAAAATTTTCATGTTTATCATGTCTTCTACTAACTTTCCCATATTTTGAAAAATTATCTACACCAATTACATTATAACCATTTTCAAGTAATTCACTACAAACATAAGATCCAATGAAACCCTGAGAACCAGTGACGAGTATTGTTTTAGACATGCTACTGTTTATCTCCAATCAAATTAATATCCTCAATACATATTTTTTTATCATGAAGTATTTCTGCATATATGTTATCATTTAATATACGAATGGATACATCATGACATCCAAATGTTAATTCATTTAAATCAATAATACCACTCCACCCAGAAAAAGAACGTGTGCCTAATCCATAATCACTAAGATCTTTTCTTAATATTCCATGGTATGCTTTGCTATGTACTTCATCATCAATAAAAACATAAACAGAAGTATTTTCAACATTGTCCTCCATAAGATCTGCCCATCCTGCAATTTGGAGTAAACCATATTGTTTAATAAATATATTTTCAGTTAAACTAGATAGTGGTTTAACTCTAGTATCTGTTTTTATTATTTCAATTTCTCCAATCACCTTAGTTGTACTACCCATTACATTCCACGATATATTATCAAGTAAATAATCTGGAATGGTTTCAATAGGTTTATCATGAAATGGTTCAAGATTCAGTTTTTCTAAAATTTTAGCATGAGAATATACTAGATTAGGTAATGCCCAATTATTAGGACTTGGACATTTAAATTCAAAGATTTTATTTTGGAGACATTGCTGAAAAGATAGAGTTTGGTCATGTAATTCAGACCCTTTTATCCATCCTATATAATATGAAGAACTTAATGAAATTGCCATAAATAAAAATAACATAATAAAAATAATTTTTAATATTTTTTTATAATTTTTATTATGTAAATTTTCATAAATTAAAAAAATTGTCACGGTTAAAATTACTAAAGCTGATATCTGATCAAATGTAGATTGTGTAATATATCTTGCAGGGATATAACCAGTATCACTAAACCTACCAAATGTTGCAAATCCAGCTGAAAAAAAACCAGCTAATCCTAATTGAAACCAAGGTATGAAATTATAGTAGATATTATTTTTTTTAATAAAAAATAAGATAGGTGTTAATATTCCAATAAATAAAATAAAACCAATGGAAATTTTTAATATTTCAAATTTTAAGATTAATCCATTTGAAAGATATGATAGAAAATAAACTATTCCAGCAATGGATAAAAATTCAAAATTATTTCCTTCAAAAGAATTGGTAGGAATAAAATCATAAAAATATATTATAAAAATCAAGGTAGAGATTAATATCCAAATAGAAATGAATGTTTTTTTATTTCTTGAAAGTGAAAATACAGTAAAAATACCTATAAACCAAATTAGCAAACCTGCAATTCCTGAAAATGTAGCAATAATTCCAAAAATTGATGCAGGTATAATCATCAAATTATTATTTTTGATTTTATTTAGAAAATAAACTGAGAATATCAAGGAAGATGAAACTAGAAACCATTCAACGGATGTAAATGCCCATAGAAAGTTTTCATATTGAGCAATATTGAACATTATTGCAGATATTGGAAGTATTAACCAAATTAATTTTGGAAATGTTTCTTTTAAAATAGAAAAAATAATTAAAACAGATAAAGCAACCAAAACCCATCCAAAATACATCAGAAAAAGAAAATTCCATGAAGTAAGTAGAATACTAAAATAAATTATTAAACTTGGAAAGATAGGGCGATGGTCATTGTGCTGCCAAAAATTAGGGTATTCCCAAAAAGGCCCATCATTTAGAACAATTTCAGCAAATGGTATAAAATCCCATTCATCTTGTAGCGGAACATTTACTCCAAAAGAATGGATAAAGTATAAAGTGAAAAGAGCTATTAGTATAGAACCAATTATACTAAAAATCGTTATAGGATCATAAGTGAATGGTTTTTTGGATAAAAAATTCAGCATAGATGATCATTTTTAGTTTATTATATTAAATATCATATTAAATAATCTAGATAATTTTTTTAATAAATTTAATTGGTATGCCACCCCACATTTCATTTTGAGGTACATTTTGATTAACAAATGAGTATGCTGCAACAATTGAATTTTTACCAATAGTAATACCAGGCATTATAGTACTATGAGATCCAATCTTACAATTTTCTTGTAAAATCACCCTGCCTTGTTTTGAATCAATTGTAGAGTTTGAATAAATAGAACAATGCGAACCAATTTGAACATTATTAGAAATATTAACACCAAATTTGGAATTAATATAAGTAAATTCACCAATATCAAAAAAATTCCCTAAAATTAAATTTTCAGGATACTGTACGATATAATTATATTTTGTCATTTTTCCATGCTCAATTACAGGTTTTTTCCAATTTTTTTCTGACATTTTTAATAGTAAATTTGTTTTTGGATTAATTTTTCATCCAGGTGAATTTTTTCAAGAATTTGCACAATTTTCTTTGAAGAATTTCCAGTACCATAAATATTAATTTTTTTGATATTTTTTGTATTATTTAGTAATTTTTTAATTTGAATATTGATTAGATTAGCTGTTGGATTTTTAATATTAATAATATTAGGATCAGTTTCACGTCCTTCTTGTCTAATTCCTAAATTTATTACAAATATTTTAAAATAACTAGCTTCAATTATACCGCTACTTGAATTTCCAATTAAAATTTTACAATTTTTTAACAGACCTAAATAATCAGAACGAGGTAGAGAAGGATATATCTTTATGAAAGAATTATTTTTTGCAAATTTATTTAGATATGAAAAAATTTCATTATGACCTGCATCAGAATTTGGAAAAATTGCTATAGTTTGTTTTTTTAATTTAGATAATCCCTCTAAAGTTATTTTAATTTGAGATTTAGATTTACTAGTTTGAGTTGTAACAGGGTGTTGTAATAATAAAATTTCTTGTCCTGAAAATTTTAAATCATATTTTTTTTCTAATTCTTTTTTTGAAGTAATTTTATTAGAAATAACTTCATCAATACTAGGTGAACCAGTAAAAAAAACAAATTTTGGATTTTCCCCCATTTTTATAATTCGTTCTTTACTTTTCTTAGTTGCAGCAAAATGAATATTAGAAATTTTTGTTATCGCATGACGTGTGTATTCATCAATTCCAGCTTTAGTTTTATCACCACCATGAATATGCACATTAGGGATATTCATATGATATGCCGCAAGGGATGAAGCTAGTGCATCAGTTCTATCACCCAAAATAAGATTTAGATCAGGTTTAAGATTCTTAAATAAATTTGAAAATTGAATTACTCCAATACCTAAAGATTTTGACATATTATGTGTAGAATTTCCTTCAGGAATCATATCAATAATTTTATAAATTTTAAATCCATCTTTTTTTATTTCATTAATTGTAAAACCAAATTTTTTAGATTGATGCATGCCAGTGACAATTAAACACAATTTTAAATGTTTATTTTTTAAAATTTCTTTAAGAATTGGGCGTAGAATTCCATATTCGGAACGAGAGCCAGTGGTAACTGTAATTATTCTATTCATTTGATTGATCCAAAATTTGATTGAAAGTATTATTTGAAAATATTTCTAATGGATTTGTACTTATTTTTTCATCATAAGTAAATTCTTTTACTAGAATAGTACCTTGAGTAGTACCTATTTTAAAATCATGTTTAGATACATCTAAAATTTTTCCAGGTGTATTATTTTCATTATTAATTAATTCAGAACGCCAAATTATTAATTTTTTATTTTGTAACATTGTAAATGCTCCAGGATAAGGTTTTGTTGATGCACGTATAAGATTATGAATAGTAATTCCCGTATCTTTCCAATTAATTCTACCATCTTCAGGAATTCTTTTATTCCAATATTCTATAAATTTATTTGAGTCTTGTTTGATGGAATTTATAATTCCAGATGTTATTAAAGATAAATTTTTATCAAGCATTTTTTTACCTAATTTGGTAATTTTATCATAAAGAGATGTTGCATCATCAGAATCTAAAATTTGAAAAAATTGTTGATCCAAAATATCACCATCGTCAATGCCATCTTTCATCCAAAAAAAAGTTAATGCACTCGTCTTTAAGCCTTTTAGTATACTCCATGGTATTGGAGCTCTACCACGGTATTTTGGTAATTCTGTAGGATGAGAACCAATAACACCTAATTTTGGAATTTTAAGAATTTCAGATTTTAAAATTTGAGACCAACCCATAACTAAAATTAGATCAGGATTAATTTTCTTTATTAAATTAATATTTTCTTGATCATTAATATTATTGACCTGTTTATGAATAATATCATATTTTTTTGTAAGATTTTCAAAATTAACGTAATCACTATAAAATTTCTTTTTTTCAGGAAGATAACTAAAAGATGCCGTAATTTTCCAATTTTTCTCTAGAATTGATTCCAATATACTATAACCAAATGTAACACCACTTATGAAAATAATTTTCATCATAGATTATAATAAAAATACTAATTATAGATAAACTTCGTGATCCTTTATTGGTATTCATAACTGCTGAAATTGGCGTGAATTGGGATGGAGATTTTGAGTTAGTAGAAAAAATGATGTTAGATGCAAAGAATGCAAATTGTGATGCAGTAAAATTTCAAGCATTTAATGAAGAAATTGTAAAAGATCATCCAGAAAAAAAACGACTACTAAAAACTAGTATTTCAAAAGAGAATATTGAACAAATCAATTCATTTTCAAAAAAAATTGGAATTGAATGGTATTGTACACCAATGTATAAAGAAGCAATTGATTTTTTAGATCCATTTGTAAATAGATATAAAATTAGATATGGAGATAGTTTAGATTTACACAATAAAATAGATTCTAAATTAATTTCAAAAATTTTAGAAACAGGTAAGGAAATAATAATTAGTTCACAAAAGAGTCCAAAAAATCTACAAGATTATGATAATGTAAAATGGTTATACGTAGTTCCAAAATACCCTTGTTCTATCAATGAATTAGATTTTTCACATCTAAGTGATTTTGACGGATATTCAAATCATTGTTTAGATTATTTAGCACCATTAAGTGCAGTTATTTTAGGTGCAAAAATGATTGAAATACACATAACATCAGATAAAAATAAAAATTTTCTAGATAATTCAGTTAGTTTTAACCCAGAAGAAGTATGTACACTGGTAGGGTTAATCAGACGTTCAGAAAAATTACAAAAATAACTTTCTAGTAAAGTATTATTATCACAATTTATAAAATAAAATATTGGAAATTTTAGTATTAGCTGCACATCCAGATGATGAAGTTTTAGGGATGGGAGGAACAATTAAAAAATTATCTAAATTAGGAAATAAAATACATTTATGTGTCATTACGGAAGGTGCATCTGCTCAATATAAGAATAAAAAAATGATAAAAATTAGAAAAGAGGCATGTATTGCTTCAGGTAAAATATTAGGAATTAATGATTTTACATTTCTTGGATTTCCAGATGCAAAACTAGATTCTATTCCACAATTAGAAATTAATAAAAAACTAGAAAAATTAATTAAAAAAATCAAACCAGAAATTGTGTATACAACTCCAGATAATGATCTAAATAAGGATCATCAAAAAATTCATGAGTCAACTTTAGTAGTTACAAGACCATTGTCAAGTTCTGTTAAACAAATTTTAGCATATGAAATTTCAAGCATTGTTAAAACTCCTTTCGTTCCAACAGTGTATGAAGATATTTCAAAAGAGTTTTTGGATAAAATAAAAGCATTTAAAATGTATGAAACTGAAATAGAAAAATTTCCACATAGCCGCTCTATCGAAGTACTTGAATCATTGGCACAGTTCAGAGGAATGGAATCAGGTTTAATTAAAGCAGAAGCATTTCATCTTATACGAAAAATATCTTGATAATTTATTGAGATTTTTTAAAAGAGTGTTTATAATTTTTCCAGTGTTTAATTGTCATTTCACAAATAAAAAGATCATATAGTTCATCAATATCTAAATTAATAAATTTATCATCGATAAACATTGGTTTTATTTTTGGACCATATATTGAATTATATTTAGTTAAATTCTCAGTACGAAATGCATAGATTCCTCCAGTTGGAGAATACAATGGTTTTTGAGTTTGTCTATTACTAAATTTAGTAAAATCAGAATTAAATGGTTTTAAATATTTTTGATTGTGCCAGAATGATATATCAGGATGATCTTTAACAAGAGATACAGAAACTACAGATGAAGAAAGAGTTGTTTTTAAAATTTTAATAGCATTATCAATCATTTCAGTAGTTCGAAATGGAGAAGTAGGTTGAAGAAGTACAACAATATCAGGCATAAAATTATTATTCTTATCTAAAAAATTTATCGCGTGTTTGATTACATCTAAAATTTTAGTGGAATCCTGTGAAAGAATTTTAGGTCTAATGAATGGAACATCAATTCCAGAATCCTTTGCAATTTTTGCAATTTGTAAGTTATCAGTACTGACTATAATTTTATCCAAAAGAGTAGATTTTTTTGCCGAAGTAATAGAATGCATGATAAGAGGCTCATCATTTAGTTTTAAAATATTCTTTTTAGGTAGTCCTTTAGAATTTCCGCGTGCTGGAATAATTCCTAAAACTTTCAATACTAAGCCATATTTTTATCATAATTAAAATATCACTATCCAATATACCCTAAATTTTAAACATATTTTTAAAATATAAACAAAATTTATAGTCTTAGTTATTTTTTTGAACTTTAGATAAATAATGAGAATTTTAATTACTGGAGGAGCAGGCTATCTGGGTTGTATTTTATCAAAAAAATTGTTAGCAAAAGGGTATCAGGTAAGAGTAATAGATGGCCTATGGTATGGAAATGAATCAATTAAAGAATTATTGAAAGATAAAAATTTTGAGATAATTGAACAAGATATACGAAATCTTGTTGCAACGGTAAAAGCAATGAAAAATGTAGATGGTGTGATACATTTAGCATCAATTGTTGGAATGCCTGCATCAAATATAGAACCAAGAACTAGTGAAGAAGTAAATTATTTAGCTACAAAAAATATTGCTGAACTTTGTGAACTTCATAATATTGAGACATATATTTTTGCAAGTACTTGTTCAGTTTATGGATCTCAACCAAATACAATAATTACAGAAAAATCACCAGTTAGTCCATTAGATTATTATGCAAAACAAAAATTTCTTTCAGAGCGTGCAATTAGTTGGCTCAACAGAGCTCCAACCATTTTAAGATTTGGAACTCTATTTGGAGATTCTCCAAGAATGAGGTTTGATTTAGTAATTAATTTATTTATAGCTCAAGCGTTATTAGAGAAAAAAATTACGGTTTTTGGAGGTAGTCAATATAGACCATTCCTCCATGTTTCAGATGCAGCTGACTCTCTTATTTTTGCACTTGAAAATAATTTAACGGGAACATATAATGTAATTTCAGAAAATATGACAATTCTTGAAGCTGCTCAAAGAATTAAAAAAATTATTGATTGTGAAATCATAATTTCAGATGATGAAGAAGATTTAAGAAATTATAAAGTGTCTGCAAATAAAATAAATCAAATGGGATTTCAATCTAAAAAAAATATAGAATTTGCTATTGATGAAATTAAAATGAAGATTAAAAATGGTGAAATTAAAAATTATAAAGAAAATAAGTATAGTAATTATAAGACATTGTTTAGTTCTAAAGAAATGCAAGAAAAAGTTTTCATTCAAGGGATAAATAAATAAATATTTTGAAAAATTAAATTAAGTATCAACTTTATTTTCTTCAAAAAATTCATCAATTGAATCTAAAAGAAAAGTTTTCTCATCTAAAGTCATACTAGGATATAGAGGTAAAGTGAGTATCTGTTGAGAAATTTGTTCTGTAATTGGAAGAGATTTTACACCTTTCAAGATTTCTTTATAATAAGATGTAAGATGTATTGGAGAAAAATAAATTTTTGAAAATATCCTTTTTTTGTATAAAAAACTTTGGAGTGCATCTCTAATTTTTTGATTAGGGAGTTTAATGGTATACATTTGAAAGATATGATCATATTCAGAACTTATTGTAGGTGTTATAATTTCAGGATGTTTGGATAAATGCTCAGATAAATAATTTGCATGGTTTTGTCTCATTTTAATTATTTTATCAAGTTTTTGCATTTGAGAAACTCCTAATGCAGCAGAAATTGTAGGTAATCTCCAATTATATCCCATACCAATATAATTTGAAATTTCAGTATTTTCAAAATAATTTATTTTATCTTGCCTTCCATGTGAACGAATTAATTTTAATTTTTCATAGACTTCTTTAGAATTTGTTACTACTGCACCACCTTCACCAGTGGTGAGAACTTTATTTCCAGTAAAACTAAAAATAGATGAATCAGCCATAGATCCAACTTTTTTACCTTTTACTGAAGAACCTAAACCTTCTGCAGCATCTTCAATTAAAATTAATTTATTTTCATCAGTAATTTGTTTAATTTCAAAAATTTTACATGATTGTCCAGCATAATCCATTGGCATTACAGCTTTTGTTTTTGATGAAATATTTTTATGGACTAATTTAGGGTCTAAACCAAAATGTTTAGATTCTATATCAGTAAAAATTGGTTTTGCATTTACAAATAAAACAGAATTTGCAGTTGAAATAAATGAAAATGAAGGTACAATCACTTCATCATTATCTGAAATACCATAAGCCAATAATGTTGCATGTAATGCAGATGTTCCAGAATTAAGAGATACACAATAATCAGTTCCAACATAATTTTTAATTGAATTTTCAAATTCTTCGATTTCAGGCCCTATTGCCCATTGTTTACCTCTACGTAAAACACGATTAACTATTTGTATATCTTCATCATCTGTATAAATTTTGTATAGAGGAATTTTCCAATCATCCATAGTAATAATGATTAGTGGATGATTAAATAGCTTGACGATTGATAATCAATTCGTTGGTAGATAAACAAATAGATAAAATCAGAATTTTATTATATGCAGATGGAGTTGAAGAGGGATTCAAAACAGGGCATCTTAAATTTTTTAATACAATAATAAAATCATTAAAAAAGAAAAATATGATTGAGGAGATTTGGGTAGGTTCTGTAGGAGGTAAAATTACTAATGAATATGAAGAAGAAAATTCAGAATACAATGTTTTTGGATTTAAAGATGCAGTAGATCTATTAGAAAAATTAAGCCCAGATCTTATCTTATTAACTAATACACAAGAGCACATTCAAAGAAGCACACTAATTGCAGCTAAATTTAAAAAAATCCCATCAGTAGTAATAAAAGCAGAAACAGAAGGTATTTTTTCAAATGAAAATAATGTTGTTTTTAAAAGAATCTCAATGTTGTTTTTAAAACCATCCCCATCATGGCCAATATTAGGAATATTAATTTTAAAAAAATATTATTTTATATTTAAAACATTAAAAAAAATTGGCAAAAAATTATTTCCAATTTTGTCTTATCTAATTAAAGACATGATAAAATTATCAAAATCATTTTCAATTGAGCTACAAAATGATGATGCAGATCTCTATTTAGTAAGTAATCAAGATTGGTTAAATTATAGTAAAAAACTTGGAATTAATCAAAATAAAATCAAAATTATAGGTTCTGTAACTTTTGATGAAGAATTTGATAAGATCTTAAAATTAAATAAAGTTATAAATTTACAATTTGAAATTCTTTTTTTAACATCTCCACTTGCAGAACATGGAATTTGGAGTTTTTCTCAAAGAGATAATGCAGTTATAAAAATAATTTCAAGTATAAAAAATAACATAGGAGATCATAATCTTAAAATAAAAATTCATCCAACATCAGAAACATTGGAACACTATAAAAAAATAATAAATCCAATTTCTTCGGAAATAAAATTATATCAAAAAGGAGACGTAACCAAATTAATTAATGAAGCAGACATAGTAATTGCACTAGGAGACTCAACTGCCCTTTACACAGTTGCACTCTTAAAAAAACCACTGATTCTAATGAATCTATTCAATAATGATTGGTTTTTTGGTAAGCAAAAATTTGTTAATAATTGTAAGTCAATAGAAGAAATGGCCAAACATCTTAAAAATAAAGATTATTTTAAAAATGAAAAAGATTATAATATTTTTATAGATAAATTTATACCTAAATTTGATGGAAAGTGTGGTGAAAAAGCAGCGAATTATATTTTTGAATTATTAAAAAATAAAGATAGATTGTAATAGAATAACACAAAAAATCAATTAGCATATCATCATTAACATTTTTCTTATTATCTATAAGAGTAATAGGTACTCATTTTTAGATACATATTGATTCAAAGGTAATTTTAGTTAAAAAAATAAAGATATTTTATTTTTGCATTAACAACTTAATATTGTCAAAAATTTTAGTTGCAATTATTTTATTACCTTCATCATTCATATGTCCAGAGTCATAAAAAATTGGAACTGGATTATTATCAAAAATATTTTTTAAATCTAAAGTTAATGAACAATTAGATGATCCGTTAAATTTTAAACTATTAATGATCTCAAGAGTTTCTTGATGATGAACATCTAAATGTTGAAAATTATATTCTTCATCATCTGAAAAAATTTTTTGACTAGTTCCTAAAATAGGTTGTAATACAACAATTAATTCAAAATTATTTTTTTTTGCAAAATCACAAACTTCTTCTATATTTTTATTCCATGATAAATTAATTTTTTTCTTTAATTCAGGCATATTTTGATTTTTAACTTCTGATTTAAAATTATCTGTTGATTTAATATTAATATCAGAAATAATATTAATATCAGAAATAATATTAGATATAAAAAATGGGGTTCGATAAAATGGAAATGTTTGAATAACTTTTGTTAATATCCCCGTACCTTTTTTTAATTCATCTGGTTCTTTTTCCCAATCAATACTTACTCCATTTCTTCCATCTTCGTATGTACGATGATTAGCATCATTCCATCCATCATACAAAATTATCATATCAGGATCAAATTGAATTAGTTTATTTTTTATTAATTCTTTTTCAACAATAGAATCGGCCCAACTTATTCCAGCGTTAATAACTTCTACATCATATGAGAAATCTTTTTTCAAATAATTCTCAAGATAACCAGAAATTGTAGTGTTATCATTTAATGAAACAAAACCAAATACGGTAGAACCGCCAACCACAAAAATTCTGTATGTATCTTTAGGCTTTTCAATAGAAATATCATCACCACGAAAACCAAAATTATTTATATTTACATGTGAAAAGTGTAGATTCGGTCTAAGTGAGAGATGTGGTGAGTTTTCTTGAGGTGGAATAAGATATTCAATTAATTGATACTGATAACACATCGAATATTGAGTTAGTAAATCGATATTTTGGTATGCATCTTTCTTTAAGAACTTACACGATGGGTTATTAAATTCTTCATAGATATGAGATACTATTTCTATTAAAATTAAGATAATAAAAATAAAAATAATAAAAAATAAAATTTGATTTTTATAAGAAACTTGAACCGACATTTATTTTTTCACCAAATTATTTCCCATTACAATATAATCCATATCTGTTTTTACTATCATTTGATATGCTTCTTCAGGCATATTTACAATTGGTTCGCCCATCACATTCATCGATGTGTTAATAATTACTGGAACTCCAGTAATCTTGTAAAATTCATTTATTAAATTATAATACAAAGGATTACTCTCTTTTGTAACGGTTTGTAGTCTACCAGTTCCATCTACATGGGTTACTGCTGGAATTTCTTTTGGTTTTTTTACAGGTACTACCATTAACATGTATGGACTGGGTTGATCAATATCAAAATATTCTGAAGCATGTTCTTCAAGAATTGATGGTGCAAAGGGTCTAAAAGATTCACGATGTTTAATTTTTGCATTAAGAATATCCTTCATATCTGAACGCCTAGGATCAGCCAAAATACTCCTATTTCCAAGTGCACGTGGACCCCATTCCATTTTACCTTGATACCATCCAACAACATTTCCATCTGCAATTAGCTGTGCAGTTGTTTTCAACAATGTTGTTTCATCAAAAGATTCGTATGAGATATTTTTTGAATCTAAAAAAAATTTAATTTCTGTATTACTATAGGAGGGACCTACATACACATTTTCATTAATTAATTTAATATTATCAAATATTTTTTTATCATTTTTATGATAAACATAATACAAATATTGTGCAGCCCCTACTGCACTACCAGCATCACCCGGAGATGGTGGAATATGAATATTTTCAAATGGACCTTTTTTTAGTATTTTATAATTAGATACTCCGTTTAATGCAACACCTCCACCAATACAAAGATTTTTTGTTTTTGTTTTAGAATAAATATGATTAACTATTTTTAAAATTATATCCTCTAATACTTTTTGTACACTAGCTCCAATATCAAAATGAATTTGTAATGTTTTTTCATCTTTGGTTTTAGGTTCAATACCAAATAGTTTTGAGAATTTTTTATTTGTCATTACTTTATCATAAGTAAATGCAAAGTATTCCATGTTAAGATGAAAGCTACCATCATTTTTTACATCAATTAAATTATCTAAAATTAAATCATAGTATTTTGGATTCCCATAAGAGGAGAGTCCCATTAATTTGTATTCCCCCTCATTTACTTTAAAGCCTAAAAAATATGTAAATGCAGAATAAAATAATCCTAATGAATGGGGCCACCTGATATCATTAGTTAGAGTTATAGTGTTATTTTTGGCATGACCAAAAGAAGTTGTACTCCATTCACCCACCCCATCAATTGTTAGTATTGCAGATTCCTCAAATGGTGAAGTGTAAAAAGCATGTGCTGCATGAGACATATGGTGTTCAGGAAATATAATTTCACCTTTAAATCCATTTAATGATTTTTTTATATTATTTTTAATCCAGAGTCTCTTATGAAGCCATTTTGGAATTGTATCTAAAAAGCTAAATAATCCTCTTGGAGATACAGCAAGATAATTATCCAATAGTCTTTCAAATTTTAAAATTGGTTTATCATAAAATGCAATTGAATGAATTTCAGAAGGAGAAATTTTTGCTTCACTAAGACACCAATCTATTGCCATTTTTGGAAAGTCATCATCAAATTTTTGCCTTGAAAATCTTTCTTCTTCTACGGCAGCAATTACATGTCCATCCTTAAGTAATGCAGCTGCAGAATCATGATAATAACAAGAAAGCCCTAGAGTATACATCAGAATTGCTTCCGTAGATTATCTGAAGATTCTACTTCAAGCCAGTATGAATCATTTTGTTTTTTAAGACGCAATAGATCTATTCTTAAAAATTTAAATAAAATTCCATAAATGGAAATTACCAAAATGAAAAGTATTCCAAGAAAAATTTTTGTGTTAATTATAGCAAATATATCAAGACCTTTTGAAAGTTTTCTAGCAAAAATTTGAGTTAAAATTAATATAGATGTAAGAAAAATAACAAAAATTTCAAGTGAAAATAAGTTTAAACTAGAAGAGATAATGAAAAACCAAAATGAAAAACCCACGGTTACAATTAGTGACTTGAATCTTGGGGAGGATGTTTCCATATTAAATTGGATAAATAAAAGCAACTAAACCGCTTTGTGTTAAAGCTGTAAATCCTACCATGATTACTAGTAAAATCAATATAGGAAACATGTAAAACTTTCTTTTATATACTAATAATTCAAAAATTTCAACAATAGTTGAAAGTTTACCCATATTTTGACATCAAATAGATCAAAGTTATTAAGCTTTCAGTAAAAAAATTTAAAAATATTTTTAGAAAATGAAAAATTTGAGATCAATAGCAATGTAGTAAAGATTAAACCAGAATTAGAGGTTAGATTTAGAAATAGGATAAAATTGAAAGTATTAAATTTAACAGGTAATGCATTAAAAGATTCTAGAGGAGAATATGAATATAATTTATGTAAATATCTTGAAGAAAATAAGATAGAAATTTTTGATTTAGCACTATATGGAGAAAATGTACATTATTGTAAAAATACAAAAATGGCAAAAAGACCATTGTGGTTTTTGCCAAAGAAAATTGGAAATTTTTTTTCTCAAGATATTTTTTTTGAAATTAATAAAGACTATGACATCATTCATGTTCATGGACCATTTTGGAGTCCAATTCCATTACAAGTAATAATTATTAAAAAAATAATTAGAAAAAAAACTCCAATTATTATGACAACACATGCATACATTCCGGAAAAACAAATGATGATGAGATCTGCTTTAAAAAAAGCATTTTTTCAAGGGAAGTTTTCTGCAATATTAAATGCAATAAAGTGTTTACCATATAGACATGTAGATAAAATAATTTGTCATGGAAAAGAAGAAAAAAAATTTATTATAAATAAATTTAACATAAAAGATTCAAAAATAGCTGTAATTCCAAATGGAGTAAATTTAAAAAGATTTGAAGAAGAAAAAATAAATTATATTAAAAAAGAACTTATTCAAAATAAGTTTACTGTGCTTTATGTTGGACAATTGATAAAAATTAAAGGGGTAGACTATCTAATTGATGCAATTATAGAATTGATAAAAAATGGACATGACATAATTTTATTAATTGCAACATATACTCATAATTCGGAAGTTGAAAAAAGAATTAAAAATGAAAAATTAGAAAAAAACATAATTATTCTAAAAGATCTTCAAGAAAATGATCTAATTGCGACATATCAAAATTGTGATCTTTTTGTTTTACCATCATTTACAGAAAGTTTTTCTATTGTTTTACTTGAAGCAATGGCAGCTAGAAAACCAGTAATTGCTACAAACATTGAAGGAATTACATCTTGGGTTAAAGATGAGTATAATGGATTACTTGTAAATCCAGGTAGCAAAAGTGAGATTCAAAATGCAATAAAGAGACTAATAACAAATAAAAAATTATCAAAAAATATTGCCACAAATGGATATGAGCTAGTGCAAAAGAAATATTCTTGGGATTTAATAATTAAAATGATAATTAATGAATATAATGAATTAAGGAAATAATAATAGATATAAAATAAGATTAAATCTATAATAAATAAAATGAATAAATTATTACAAAGATTAATTTCTGATCAAAAAAATATTGATCCTAAATACAAACCAGGTCCATTTTGGGAAAAATGGAGTAAATTAGCAGTAAAAGAATTAGAAGAAAATGGATTAACAGAATTTCGTTCTTCTATTCTTAGTACAAATAATTCAGGAACACTATATTCAGATGCAACTGCAGTAGACGGTCGTAAATTGGTAGATATGACATCAATAAAAAATAAGTTAGGTTTGATAATTTTAAATCATACTCCATTGAAAAAATTATTTGAATTTCAAGTAAATCTTACCAAAGGGTATCTAACTAGAGTAATTGAACTTGAAAAGAATGTAATTGAATTTTTAAAAAAAGATAGACTAACAGAGTTGATTGAAAATTATAAAATTGACAATTCTATAAATTTTGGTTGTGATAGAATCTCAGTATTTAGAAATAACCAATACTCAACCCATTATTTGAATTCTTTAGATATATTAGATTTTGTAGAAGGAAAAAATTCATTGAAAGAGTGTAAAACATTTCTTGAAATTGGACCAGGGTTTGGAGCAAATATTCATTTAATAGAACAGAATTATTCTAAAATTAGAAAATATATCGCAATTGATATTGTACCAAATGTATGGGTTCTAACGGAATATTTACGAAGTCTATACGGTGATGCCGTAAAAGACTATTTACAAACTAGTGAAATGAATGAGATTAAATTCAAAGATGATGACAGTCTAGAAATATTTGTAATACCTACATGGCAAATTGAAAAAATTTCATCCCATATTGATTGTTTTTGGAATGCTCATTCATTTGTTGAGATGCCATCTGATGTTGTACTGAATTATGCAAACCAAATGAAGAAAATTAGTAAAAAAAATTCAACATATGTTTTTATTTCTTATGATCAGCAGGATCTTAAAGCAACGTTTGATTCTGATAAAATTCCCAGTTATTTTATAGATGTAAAATTTCAGAAATTAAAACATCCATGGCTACATTATGTTGAACGTCAAAATTATTTTTATTTAGGAAAGTTATCTTAAGTTAGTACTAAAATTAATTTTAATAAAAGAATTATTTTTTTTCATAATATTTTTTCATATCAAATAAAATATTTTTGATTCCTTCACTCAGATTATATTTTGGAATAAATCCCATTTCATTCTTTGCTTTTGTGTTGTCTAAAACAATATCATTAGGAGAATTATTTCCAAAAATAATTTTAGGAATTTTTCCTGAAGTTATCTTAAAAAAATTAGTTAAATCAACCCCATCATAAGATTTACCTTCACAAATATTAAAAATTCCTTTGTGGTTAATAGATAAATTTAATGCAGTTAACAAATCATCAATATGAATATAATCTCTCAAAATTTTTATATCTAACCCAATTTTTACTTCTTTATCAAGAATTAGAGATTTAGCGATTGAATCGATAATAGAAAAGCGTATTGGAAATCCGCCATAAATATTTGAAATTCTTAAAATAACAAAATTATTAGGTTGTAAAAAATTATTCAGTATTTTTTCAGATTCAATTTTACTTTTACCATATTCATCTTTATTATCAGATTTTAATTTATCATCTTCAGTTATTTTTACTTGATTTTTATTTTCATAAACTTTTTGAGTGGAAGTAAAAATTACTTTAGTATTAAATTTTGATGCAGCTTTTGCAATATTTTTTGTTCCAAGTAAATTAGAAGAAAAGGATTGATAGATAGGTATTCCAGTTACATCATATTTAGGGATTACAGATGCCAAATGAAAAATAATGTCAAAATCAAGTTTCATGAATTTATTTACGTCTTCCAAATTTGTCATATCTCCAGAAAATGGAATTAAATCATATTTAGGTCCATATTTTAGAATAAAACGTGAACCAATTAAGCCTGAACTTCCAGTTATACCAATTTTCATAATTAATTACAAATTAACCGCATATCTAAATTTTTTATTAATTTAGACTTCAATTTGTAAGTGAAAGTAATTTTATTATTAAAAGATACAAGAGAATATTTTAAATGATATTTTCAGATATGAAAATCATGAATTTAATCTTTCATTTTTTATATAGGGAGTATTAAGAATTTTTATGAATCTGAGAGAAAAGCGAGTGTTAGTTACGGGTGGAGCTGGATTCATAGGTTCAGAGACAGTTAAACAATTACTAGAAAATAAGAATTTTGTTACAGTATTAGATAATTTTTCTTCAGGCAAAAAGCAGTATCTTCCAAAAA
>Ga0308019_10000759_pt1 | contig 20093 bp, 16 predicted proteins | sample Neamet284_FD_203135 | JGI IMG/M metagenome (GOLD analysis project Ga0308019, IMG submission 203135) | Marine microbial communities from water near the shore, Antarctic Ocean - #284 | ecosystem: Environmental > Aquatic > Marine > Unclassified | place: Southern Ocean | collected 2014-10-01 | reverse complement strand
ATGTTGAATTTTTTGATTGACTAGGATTAAAAAAAGCATTATTAATTAAAACATCAATAGTTTTATATTTTTTTAATATACTATTTTTCATTTTTTCAATTTCAGTTTTTTTAGAAATATCTACTTTACATATCATGGGATCCGTTTTAAAATTTTTAATTATGTATTGTTCTAACTGTTCATTTTTTTTAGTTTCAATATCTACTAAAACTACATTTGCTCCTGCCATACTGAGAATTTTAGCATATTGTGAACCTAGTCTACCTGAACTACCTGTAATTACAATAGTTTTTTTCTCTAAATTAAATAATTTAGTTAAATTATTATTTTTCAATGAGATATCAACCTCTTTAATTTTGATGATTCAATTATATCTAATGCAATTTTTAAAGTAGAAATTCCGTTATCAATATTATTATTACTATTTTTATTATTGGCAACACAGTCTAAAAAATACTTCATCTCATCAAAATACATGTCATTACGTTGATAATTTATGATATTAATTTTTTCTATCCATTTTTTTAGTTTTATGTCATAAACTTTTACAATATTATCCGTAGAATCCCAATAAATTGTTCCATTTATTCCGACTATTTTACAACAGCGAAAATCAGGTCTTTGAAAAAAATCTAAATGTAATTGAGCAATTATGTTATTTGAAAATTTTATTATGACTGAAGCAAGATCATCTACTTCAATTTTTAAATCACTAAATTTACCTGTAATTGCAAATAATTCTTTTATTTCCCCAAAAAACCAATGTAAATAATCAATTTCATGAATACATGTAAGAACTACTCCTCCGCCTAAATTTTCTTTTGATGCATAACTATCTCTATAATCTTCATCGAGATGCCAATCAGGAAGATATGAGCCTGATTCAACATTAACAGAAATTACTTTTCCAATTTCATTATTTTCTAATAATTCTTTCATTTTTTTAATACAATTATGAAATCGTAAATTATATCCCATAAAAGTAATAAGTTTTTTATCATGTACAATGTTAGATAATTCTTTAATGTTCTCTAAATTATTAGATAATGGTTTTTCAATAAACAAATGTATACCTGCAGATGCAAGTTTTAATGCAGTTTGAATATGTAGTGAGGTTACATTTGATATAACAGCAGCTACAGGTTTTTCATTTATACAATCATTTATTGATTCAAAAATTTTACATTTATTTTTTATACTATTATCAACATTATTTCTATGAGTACAAATAATAATTTCAATATTTGGGATTAATAACAAATTATTTACATGGCGTTTTCCAATTGAACCGTATCCTACAACAATTATTTTCATACTATTTTTACGTTGATTTTTTATAATGTTTAACTCTTTAATTTTTTTTAAATTAATGTATTAAACTAATCCAAAATTATTATTGTAATGAAATGTATTTTTATATAATAAATTTTTGATATAATTATAGTAAGAGACTAATAATTCTCTATTTTATATTGTGACAGGAATAACAGAATTATGACTAAAAAAATTAACTCCAAAACAAACCTTAGAAATATGTTAAAAGATAAAACAATTCTTATCACCGGAGGTGGAGGTAGCATATGTTCAGTTTTAGTAAAAAAGATGTTGGAATTTCCAGTTCATTCTATTCGAGTTTTAGATATAGATGAACATTCACTGTTTAAGCTTAAACGTTTAGTAGATGATAAACGACTTAGACTTCTTCTAGGAAGTGTTAATGACATTGAACGTGTTGATATGGCTTGTCTAGATGTTGATATAATTATTCACGGGGCTGCTGTAAAAAATGTGGATATAACTGAATTTAATCCATTTGAAACAATTGAAACTAATATTCAAGGAACTATGAATATGATAAAATCTGCAATGAAACATCATCCTAAACAATTTATCAATATAAGTACCGACAAGGCAGTAAGCCCTAGTACTTTGTATGGTAGTACAAAACAAATTGGTGAAAAATTAATCCATTGGGCTTCTGATCATATTAATTCAACAAAATTCTCTACAATTCGTTTTGGTAATGTAATTGAAACTCGTGGTAATATTTTTGAATTATGGTTAGAACAGAAACAAAAAAATATGCCTATTGAAATTACTGATCCTAAAATGAAACGATATTTTTTTCATGTTGATGAATCTGTATCTTTCATATTACAATGTATTAAAATCTCAAAAGGCGGAGAAATTTTTATTCCAAAAATAAAGTTATACAATATAATGCATTTTGCAAATAAAATTTCTAAAAATCATAAAATTATTGGAATTAGACCTGGAGAAAAATTATCTGAAGTCTTATTAACTGATTATGAAAAAAAACTTAGTATTGAAAAATCCGATATGTGGATTATTAAATCCTAAGTAGTTTGATTTTTTTATATTTAATATTAATTTTAAATATTTAATTTTTTTAATGATATTATTTCTTCTGAACCTTTATTTTCTGTATCCATTCTTCTAACTCATTTACATATTTTTGAATTGGATCTCCATATACAAATTCATTTTTTATTTTTTCTTCTATTTTTTCTTCATTTTTTATTCTAAATATTTTTGCTCTTTCTAAATTATTTACTAATTCTGAACTTTTTTTACATTCCAGCACCATTTTCTCGCTAAGTAATAAATCATTTTTAATATTAAAATAATTCCAAATTATTATGGGTTTTTTCATTATGAGGCATATGATGGCAGCAGTACTTGTACACGATGTTATTATTATATCTGATTTAGAAATAAGTTCAAACACATCATCTTTTTGAATAACCTGAATGTTGCTGTTTGGTTTTAATAATTTTTTATATTGTATGATATTTTCAGATACAGGATGAATTTTAATTGATAATGATATTTTTTCATTTTTACCATCAAATTCTTTTTCTAATTCTTTAAGCATTTCATCTCTTCTTGATCTAGACCAGTCACTTTTTCCTTGATTTGAAAAATTAGCTGTAAGAAATAAAACATTCAATTTATCACTTATCAATTTTGGTGATTTTTCTCGTTTTTTAAAAGCATTATAGAATGATGCATTTCCACATACTCTCAAATTTTCTCTTTTTAATCCTGATTTAACATGAAATTCAAGACTTCTTGAATTTTCTACAAACATTAAATCACAATTAAATTTTTCATTAAATTTAACTGAACGTCTAACACCTATTTCTAATTTTAAAAACTCTAAAATAATTTTTTTATATGAATATCCAATTGCATAGAATGTTTTAATCAAAAATAAATATTTTTTCAAAAAATTTATTCCTCTTATTTTTTCATTTTTACCGTCAATTCCTTTTTTATCAAAAAACTGTTTTACATACTCCAAAAATATTTTAGACTTAGATGTTTCCATTAAAAAATAATCACTAGCATCAGAATCTCCATATCCAAAATTTGGAATTTTTAAGAATTTTTCAGTTAGATTAAATGCATATTCCATTATGTTAAAACCAATTACGTGATAACTTATGTCTGGTTTTATTTTTTCTAAAACTTCTAATGCATTATTGTAATCTGATAAAAATAGTATTTCGTAATTGGGATTTTCTTCATTATATTTTCTATCATGTTCATCAGTAATTATCCAATATACCTTGATTTTGAATTTTTCACTTAATTTTGGTATGATATTTTTAAAAAGAATAGTTGTACGATTATTCATATTAGGAAATGAATCATTTACGACTAAAATTTTTAACATGATAAACTCTCGTTCAACTACTTAAGTATGGAATTAATAAAACTATGTGAGAAACTGGATAATGTCTGAAATAAGAGCAACTCATGCCGGATTAATTTCTTTTTTTGGCGGTTTAATTGGATTAGTGACAGGTTCAATTTTTTCCTTAATTATTACTCGAGTTTTAACTCCTGAGGAATATGGGCATTGGGGATTAATATTCAGTGTAGTTTCATATTTTCCTCTAATCTTATCTGTGATTGGATATTGGTCCACAAGAGAAACAGCCAATAATTTACATTCTGGAAAAACAGCTTTGTTATCCACTTTAGGATTATCTATTATTGCAAGTATTATTTTTATAATAATTTCTTTTTTCATAGCAGGTGAAACAAAAACAGAACAAAATAATTTTCTTTTAGCTACAATATTAATTCCAATAATATTTTTGGTTGGTATTCTTAGTTCCATTGCTTACGGATACAAGCCTCATGTTTTGGGCATTACTACTATTTTTTATGGTATTTCCCAAATTTTTTCTGTTTTCATTTTGGTATATTATTTTGATTTAGGAATTCCCGGTATAATTTTATCTTTAACTATATCCTACTCTGTTAGTTCATTAATATTATTTTTATATGTGCGTGAAAAAATTAAGACTTCATTTCAAATACATTTTATAAAAAAATGGATTAAATTATCTTGGATACCGCTTTACCCTATAACATATCTAATTCTTATGCAGTCAACTATTCTTATCTTTGTAGTAATAACTGATTCAGTTTTAGGTATTGCTTATTGGACAGCTTCTTTAATTCTTGTTTCGATAATTGGATCAAGTTTATTAATTTCACAAGCGACATACTCAAAATTATTGAAAGATAAGGATCATTCTTTTTTTCAAGGTAATTTAACATACTTATTTTATTTTGCTATTCTTTTTACTACAGTAGTAATTACCTTTGCACGCCCTGGTTTATTTTTATTAAATCCATTTTATCAAGATGCTGCTCCTGTAGTAATAATACTAGCTATTGAAGGATTTTTAGTAGTGTTAATTAACATGTTTCAAAATTCACTACTTGGAATTGAAAAAGTAGACACTAATTCTAATTCTACATACAAAGATTATATTAAAAGTAAATTATTTTATGTACAAACACTTCGATTAATCCAAGTTGTAATTTTTGTAATTATTTTTATTATTGTATTTACTCAGTTTACATCATCTACAAATTCAGTAATTGAGCTTTTAATTTATTGGGCAGTTCTTTCATTACTAACCCATATTCCATTGTTTATTGTTTTTTCAGTATTAATCAAAAAAAATTTTTCAAACGCTTTTGATTTTAAACGAATTATAAAATTTCTTATCACGGGAATCATATTTTCAATTTTCTTCTATTTTTTGACTGAACGTTTTCTTTTCTATGATGATAATCTCTTTCAATTCATGCCTAATTTACTTCTATTTGTTGTATCTTTAATTGTAATTTATTGTACCGTAACTTATTTGACAGATTCAAAAATAAAATCATTATTTAATTCTATTATGTCTGAAATTAAAATGATGATCAGGAGATATGTATGAAAATTTTAATCGTTCATGAAATTGATTGGATAAAAAAAGTTTCTTATGAACCTCATCATTTATCTGAAATCCTTTCTACTCTTGGACATGATGTTTTTGTAATAGATTGTGCTGAACCAAAAATTTCAAAAATTAAAAAGCGATTAAAAACTTCTGTTATACATAATTATCATAGACTTTATGATGATGCTTCTATTACTTTAATCAGGCCTTCTTCTATATCTATTAAAGGTCTTAATAGATTGACTCATTCCATATTTTGTAAAAAATTAATAAAAAATTTTTTAGTAGAAAATAAAATTGATATTATTTTTTTATATAGTGTGGCAACTAATGGTGTTCAGTCTATTCAATTATCAAAAGAGCTAAACATACCAATAATTTTTAGAGCATTAGATGTAGCTCACAAATTTGTATCTATTCCTTTATTACAAAATTTTGTAAAACAATTTGAAAAAAATATAATTTCTAATGCAGATTTAGTTTTAGCCACCACTCCACAATTAGCTAAATATGCGGAAGAGATGGGGTCTACTTCAGATCAAACAAAATATTTTCCATTGGGAGTAAATTCAAATTATTTTAAACCTATGAATAAAAATAATTTATTGATGCAAGAATTAGATATTCAAAAAAATGACAAAATTATTATTTTTGTGGGAACTCTGTATCCGTTTGCAGGAATAGATTATATTTTAAAAAATTTTAATTTTTTACTGAATAAAATTCCAAATATAAAATTTTTAATAGTTGGAGGTGGACCTTATTTTAATTATTTAAAATCATTATCTAGTAAATTAAAATTAAATCAAAATGTTATTTTTACAGGATTTATTGACCAAAAAAAAATACCTGAATATATTGCACTTGCTGATATTTGTATAAATCCATTTGTCATCAATATTATTACTGATAGAATTATTCCAACAAAAATCTTAGAATACCTATCATGCGGAAAACCTGTTTTATCCACTAGTTTAAAAGGAACAGTAGAATTACTCCCCGATGAAAGTTTTGGAATTGTTTATTCTAAACTTGATTTATTTATTGATTCATTAATACAACTTTTAGAGAAACCTAAAAAATTGCAAGAATTAGGTAATAATGGATTTGTATATATTGAAAAAAATCATTATTGGGATTCACTTGTGACTAAATTAGTTATAATATTTGAGAAAATTATTAGCTCTACTTCTAAATAATTTTTTATTTTAATTACTACTGATGAATTTTATTAGTTTTGTTTACTATGTTTTGAGGGTAAATGGAAAAATTACACTAAAATAAATAATATCTCTCAAAAATTAAATACATGAAAATTGTTGTCGTAGTTCCATATCTTACAACTATTGGAGGTGCTTCTAGATATGCTTGGGAATTTTCTGAATATTTAGCATCAAAAGGTGATGATGTAATTGTAGTTTCATTGTATGCTGACACACAATTATACAAACCTCATTCCAACATGAGAATTATAAATCTCAGTAATGAACAAGGTCTTACTCAATCATTAAAATTTTGGTTGAATCTAAAAAAAATATCCAAATCTCTACGTGATTTAATAAATCAGGAAAAACCTGATATTGTTTTTTTTAATCACTACCCATGTACAATGTGGGTTGAAAATTATAATGATATCCCTACGATTTGCTATCCTCAGGATATTAATTTACTTTATACAAATACCTACATTAACAATCTTAAAGCAAAAATTCGAATACCGTGGAGAATAATTAGATTATTTGTTAGATTTTATGATAAACGTAAATGGAAACTTTTTGATGAAGTGATTTGTCACGGCAATTATACTGCAAGCAATGTAAAAAAATATTATGGTATTGATCCTAAAGTAATTCACTTGGGTACCAACACCGATGTATTTTCATTTATTAAAAATTCTAATAAAAAAAATGCAATTCTTTCATTAGGGGATACAAAAATTCGTAGGCCCGATCTTTTAATTAATGCAGCAAGTAAATTAATTAAAAAACGAAGTGATTTTGAAATATGGATTGTAGGCAGTAAAAATGAATTAGATTTAGAACTCAAAAATATGGTGAAAAACCTTAAACTTGAAAATAATGTAAAGTTTTTTGGTAGAATTCCTGATTCTGAATTAGCAAAACTATATTCTGAAGCATTAGTAACTACTCATTTAGTAAAAGAAGCCCCATTTGGACTAATTGTTCTTGAATCTATGTCCTGTGGAACTCCAGTAATTTCTTGGAAACCCGGTGGACCTGAAGAAACAATTGTTCATGGAGATACTGGATTTCTAATTTCTCAAAATGACGAGAAAGCACTAATTGAAAAAATTGAAGTATTTCTTGATAATCCTAAATTAAGTTATACAATGGGTGAAAAGGGAGCACTAAGAGTAAAAACTTTGTTTGATCTTGAACAACATCATATAACAATGCGAAATCACTTACTGCATTGTATAGACCGTAAGAAAATAAAGTAAATTTTTGATATTAATGATGTAAAAATTTATTTTTTTGAAATTTTTTAACCTTAAAAAATGTATTTTACTAATTATTTTTAAAATAACTCTTTTTGTTTTAACGTTTAGGTTTGTATAGATAAATAGATATTAAATTATATTTATAATAAATTAAATGCTTGATAACATCTCTACAACCGAATATATTTCAAGTTTTGTTCATCTTGTTGAACCATTTAATAGATATCGAAAAACTTACAAAAATTTTCTTACTGTAATGTTCAGGGTAGTTAATAACAAATATCCAATTCAAGCAATTTTAAAAAATGGGAACAAAAAGATACTGCATAATTATCATGAATCTTATTTAACTACTCACGGAATAATTGATTTTTTTAAAATCCATGAGAATATAATTTCTATATTCAAACCAGGTTTACCTGAAATTGTAATTGATTTGGGACATGATAATGGTGATGTTTACAGTGTATTTTTTGAGGAAGCTTATGATTTCTTGCCTGTAAAAAATCATACAGTAATTGATATTGGTGCAAATATTGCTGACTCTTCAATTTATTTTGCAATAATGGGATCTAAAAAAGTAATTGCACTAGAACCTTTACCAAAAAATTATGATCTTGCAAAAATTAATATCAAAAAAAATCTATTTGAAAATAAAATAGATCTTTTTATGAATGGATGTTCAAACTCTAATGGATCGATGTTGATTGATCCTGAAAAAGAAGGTGCAGGTAATTCCATTCAACATTCAAAAAATCAATTAGAAATTCCATTAAAAACTTTAGAAAAAATCCTTCAGGAATATGATTTTGAACCTACCATTCTAAAATTAGATTGTGAAGGATGTGAATATGATGTAATTCTAGAATCTGATAAAAGTATTTTACAAAATTTTTCACATATACAGATAGAATATCATTATGGATATCAAAATTTAAAAAATAAATTACTCTCTTGTGGTTTTGATGTTAAAGTTACTAAACCTAATTTTATTCGAAATCGTCAGGCTGGTAAAAACATGTTTTATGGATATCTATATGCAACGCGTTCTACTTGATTTTATTATTATTCATATTCTTAAATTATAATTCTGATGATAAAATCTATTATTTTTTAGTTTGATTATTGATAGCATTAACGTACATGTCTTCATAGCTTTTGATCAAATTTTCAACTAAATATTTTTCTCGAATTAATTTACTAGCATTTTTTGATAATTCAGAAAGATCACTATTGTTTAGAATTTGTTTAAGACCTTGAAAAACTGAGTCCACCGTATTCTCTGCTATTATTCCTGCATTATATTCTTCAATTTCTGGATAATCACAGGCTCTAGTAATTAGTACTGGTTTACCCATAGTCAATGCCTCTTGAATTGCGGTTGGATGAATATCGCTATGAGATGTAAGTACAAAAATTTCTGCTTCTTTTAATAATTCAAGTTTTTCATCATTTGTTATAAAACCTGCAAATTTAATAAAATCACCAATACCAAGATCAGTTGCTAATTTTTTAATTTTATTTTCATATTCTTCAGAACCTGTTCCTGCAACTACCAAAATTATTTTTGTCTCTGTTTGTAAAAATTTTGCAAAACCTGCAAATAGTAAATCTAGACCTTTTTTAGGATGAATTCTACTAACAAAAATAAAATATTTCTTATTTTTAATATTTAATTTTTTTAATATACTTGTTTTATTTTTAATTTTATAATCTTCTAAATTTATTACATTTTCTACTCTGGAAATATTTTTTGAATTGACTCCCCATTTAACATATTCTTGAGTTTCTAAATCTCCTACAGAGTGTAACATGTTAGCTTTTTGAATTAGTTTTTTTGTGTAGATAGAATCAATTATTTTCTTTTGAAATTTTTTATATGAATGTGCATTTTCTTGTAGTGTTGCATAAAAAGAAATTACAAATGGTATATTTTGTTCATTACAAACTTCTGCAAATGTCATTCCTAAATGATGATACCAATTATAGATATGGACAACATCATAATCTTTAACAATTTTTTTTGCAAATTTCTTTGCATTAGGACAATACATTCCCATTTTTTGACTAGAACAGTGTAGCGGAATTACATTTACATCATTAATTTTTACAGATTTTTCTATAGAATTTTTTAATAGATCTCTAGTTTTTAAATACTGCCTACTTTTTTCTTTATCTTCTTTCCAAATCTCTGCATCCGTAGTTACAATTGTTATGTCATGACCTAATAACATTAAATTTTTACTTATAGTAAAAAGCTGATTAGAATCCCCTGCAAATCCTGGTAATCCAAAATTTATATTTAAAATTTTCATATCTTTACTTTTTATTAATAAATTTACTCTTTTTGAATTTATACTTCAAAATTATTTAATTTTTTAGAATTTGTTTTACGGTCAATTTTAAACCTTTATTCAAATCATATTTGGGTTTCCAACCTAATTTCATCATTTTTGAAATATCTGAGCGTATTTCTTTGACTTCATTTTTTCTAATTTTTGAAATATCTGTTTCAATTTCTGCATTTTTATTAGTTATTTTTGAAAGCATTTCAATCAAGTCACTTATTGAACTACTGTTGCCTGTACCTATATTGTATATATTGAATCCATTTGTTTTTTTTACTAGTATTTCTATTGCAGAAACAACATCTTGAATGTATATGAAATCTCTTTTTGGAAATAAATTTCCAAGCTTTATTTTTTCTTTATTTATTAAATTTTTTATTATTTTTGTAATTACGTGATGTGGCGGACTAGCAGGTCCATACACTGAAAAAATTCGAGCAATTGAAACATCTAAATTATAATTTTTTGAATACGATTCACAAAGAATTTCACTATTTAGTTTACTATATGCATAGTTTGATATTGGTTTAGCTTTCTGTGTTTCTAAAATAGGTAATTTTTTTGGATTTCCATAAATGTGACTACTACTAATAAAAATAAATTTAGATTTTCTTTGCTTAGCTATTTCCAACATATTTTGTGTTCCTCCTACATTTACATCAAAACATTTTGATGAATTTTCTTGACAATAATACACATCAGTTAATCCTGCTAGATGAATTATACAGTTAACATCTTCTGGTATGTCCTTGATGTTAATTTTTCTTATGTCTTTTTGAATATTTATTATATCTGCATCAAAAATTTTTCTGGAAATACCAATCACTTCATACTTTTCTTTTAAGGATTTTACTAAATACTGTCCAATAAATCCACTATGTCCAGTAATTAAAATTTTTTTCAATTATTCACCTTATACAAATACTCTGAAATTGTTTCCTTATTAGACTTTTTTCTAGAATTTTCAATTTTTAATTATATGGTATTACATTAATAGTTCCAGAAATTTTTAATTAAGTCATTTAAATTTAATTAATTTAAACTGATATTTGTTAAATTTACTATTCTGTTTTATGATATGTCTTCTAAAACTATTGGTGATATAATGTCAAAAATTTTATTTGCCACAATTTCATTTCCTCTATTACTAACATGTGCTGTATCAAAATATACTTGTTCGGGATGATCATCAAATACATTTCGTAAATCTATTGCTTTATGACATGATTTTTCTAGATCATAAAGTCCAGTAGCAAATTTATCATACACTCTTTTATTGTGATCTCCTCCGTGTGTTTGAAGAAATTCATATTCCCAATTGGTTAAAATTTTATTACCTGAACCCATTATTGGCTGTAAAATAACGATTGTTTTAAACTCTTTTTCGTGTCCAATATCACATATCTCAGTCCATCTATCTTTCCAAAGAGAAGATTTTTCTAGAATATTTGTCTCATCAATTTTTTGACTATCTCCCATAATATGTCCACCTCCAATACCTAAATCCCACATAATCTTATGAATGGTAAATGGTACAAGTAAAATGGTTTTATATTCTGGAAGAATCATTTGGGTGAAAGTTAAAAATTGTTTTTGGATAGATGCTTTTAATTTTGAATTATCCCGATGCGTTTCGATATCCAAATTTACATCATTTATTCCATCATAAATAATAAATAAATCTGGTTGAAAATTAACTAATTCATTCTTAATTCTATAATTCTCTTCTATTGATGTATTTCCAGTAATTCCTGCATTTATAATTTCAATTTTTTTATCTAAAAGTAATACATCAAATTTTTTTCCTAAAAATGAAGGAATAGTTTCATTGTCCGAGAAAACACCTGAACCAAAAGTGGTTGATCCCCCAATTACAAAAACTCTGTATGTATCATCTGGTTTTTCTTTTACAATATCTGGTCCTCTCATTCCAAAATTGTTGATGTGAACTGTTTTAGATTCTTGATTTGGTATCAACTGTCTATCAAATCCTCCACTATCTTGAATATGTCTATAATCATTACACATTGATTTTTGATCATAGTAACTTATTTCTGAATAAATACCACTTTCTATATAATTACAACCAAGATTGTAATAATCATAAATTCTAAGAGTCACTTCTACTGCTGCAAGTAAAATTAAACATAATACTACTCCAAAAGTAAATTGTTTTTTGTATGATACTTGAACTGACATTAATTATTCCTCAAAATCAAATTATTCCCCATTACAATACAATCCATATCTGTTTTTACTATCATTTGATATGCTTGTTCAGGTGTATTTACTATTGGTTCTCCCATTACATTCATTGATGTATTGATGATTACTGGAACTCCTGAAATTTTATGAAATTCACTTATTAGATTATAATACAAAGGATTACTTTCTTTTGAAACTGTTTGCAATCTCCCAGTCCCATCTACATGTGTTACTGCTGGGATCTCTTTTGGTTTTTTGACAGGGGATACCATTAACATGTATGGACTAGGTATATCTATCTCAAAGTATTCTGATGTAAATTCTTCCATAATTGATGGTGCAAATGGTCTAAATGATTCACGATGTTTGATTTTGGCATTAAGAATATCTTTCATGTCTGCACGTCTAGGATCAGCCAAAATACTTCTGTTTCCAAGTGCACGTGGTCCCCACTCCATTTTACCTTGATACCAACCAACTACATTACCATCTGCAATTAACTGTGCAGTTGTTTTTAGTAGTGTGGCATCATCAAAAGATTCGTATGAAATATTTTTGGAATCCAAAAATGATTTAATCTCTTCATTACTATATGATGGGCCAACATACACATTTTCTTGAATTAACCGTGTATTGTCAGATATATCTTTAGAATTTTTATGATAAACATAATACAAGTATTGTGCAGCCCCTACTGCACTACCTGCATCTCCTGGAGATGGTGGGATGTGAATATTTTCAAATGGGCTTTCTTTCAATATTTTATAATTAGCTACTCCATTTAGTGCAACTCCGCCACCAATACAGATATTTTTCATTTTTGTCTTGACATGGATATGATTTACCATTTTTAAAATTACATCCTCTAATACTTTTTGTGCACTAGCTCCAATATCAAAATGAATTTGTAAAGTTTTTGCATCTCTTGTTTTTGGTTCTATACCAAACAGTTTTGAGAATTTTTTACTAGTCATTACTTTATCATATGTAAATGCAAAATATTCCATGTTAAGATGAATACTCCCATCGTCTTTTACATCAATTAAATTATCCATTATCAAATCATAATATTTTGGTTTACCATAAGATGATAATCCCATTAACTTGTATTCTCCTTCGTTAACTTTGAATCCTAGAAAATATGTGAATGCTGAATAAAATAACCCTAAAGAATGTGGCCATCGTAAATCATTTGTTATTTTAATAGAATCTTTGTTTGCATATCCATACGATGTAGTACTCCACTCTCCAACTCCATCTATTGTTAAAATTGCTGATTCTTCAAATGGTGATGTGTAAAATGCATGTGCTGCATGAGACATGTGATGTTCAGGAAATATTATGTCTCCTTTGAAACCTTTTAGTGATTTTTTGATATCATTTTTAATCCATAACCTCTTGTGAATCCATTTTGGAATAACATCCAAAAAACTGTACAGTCCCCGTGGGGCAACTGCAATGTAATTGTCGAGTAATCTTTCAAATTTTAAAACAGGTTTATCATAAAATGCAACTGAGTCAATTTGATCAGGTGTGATGCTTGCCTCTTCTAAACACCATTTAAGAGCTTTATGAGGAAAATCATCATCAAATTTTTTTCTTGAAAATCTTTCTTCCTCAACTGCTGCAATTACGTGTCCATCTTTGAGTAGAGCTGCTGCTGAATCATGATAGTAACACGATATTCCTAAATTATACATTAGTATTGTTTCCTAATTCTGTGATGTTTTGTTTGTTCCACATCTAACCAATATGTACCATCTTGTTTTTTTAATCGAAGTAAATCAATTTTTAATAATCTAAATAATATACCATAAATTGAAATTATAGTACCAAATAAAATCCCTAAAAATATTTTTGTATTAATTATTGCAAAAATATCTAACCCCTTTGATAATTTTTTTGTAAATATTTGTGTGACACTTAGAGCTATTGCCACAAATATGATTAAAATTTCAATTGAAAATATTCCAGTTGATGATGTTATTATAAAAAACCAAAATGATAATCCTGCAGTCACAGCTAAAGATTTGAATCTTGGAGATGATGCGTTCATATTAAATCGGATAGATGAATGCCACTAGACCGGACTGTGCAAGAGATGTTACTCCAACTAAAGCAATTAACAAAATAATAACTGGTAACATATAAAATTTCCTTCGATTAACTAATAATTCAAAAACTTCTTTAATTGTGGACAATCGTGACAATAATGATTTTAAATCATTAGGTTATTTATTTTGTTTTTTTAATATGTGCCCAAAATATTTCTAAAAAAATCACTAGGAATTAATATTACGTAACATAGACTACTATCCTTCTTTAAAATCAAATTATTCTTAGTATAACCTCTTTTTTTGTAAAATTGGGTTTACAAACAGAAATTGTGCGTGAGCATAATTAAAAAATTTGAGTATAAACAAAATATCTTTTTTATAACAAAATTTCATTGTTATGGCCATTAATGATCATTTTTTTCTCTTTTAACTTACATTGAGATTATATTGTAAGTACTCTATTTTTTTAAATATGAATAAATCTGACAAAATTATAGTTTTTTTCTATATCTTTTTAGCTATTTCTTTTTCTTTTTTTATAATATTTTCTAGTGAAGGATTAGAAAATAACCCCTTCCAATCTGTAACCCCAAAAAAAATTACGGATTTTGAAACTAATTTACTAATTGATATTCCAAAAGAAATAATATTTAATGAAATGACAAATATAGAAAATTATCCGAATATTCTTCCACAAAATGTTGTTAATGTAAAAATTGTAAGTCAAACTAATGATGTAATTATTGCAGAAGAAGAATTATCTGAAGCAGGAATTAGTGTTAAATTATTAGTAAAACATACTATTCAATCACCTGATAAACATATTATTGAAATAATTGAAGGTGATGCAAAAGGTACTACTATAACTCAATTTTTTGAATCTAATAGTTCTAAAACAAATTTGAATACTGTTGTTCACTTAAATGTTGAAGGCTTACTATCATTAGTTCAATATATTCCAGAATCTAATTTAATTCATGCAATAAATACAGTTAATTCTAGTTTTGTAGATTATTCAATTCGTGATATTTATGAAAGGCAAGTTGATATTATTTATGAAGAAATACTTGATAGACCTGGTGATCCTGAGGGCCTTACATATTATTCAGATTTATTAAGAAATGAAAAAATTAGTGAGGATGAAATTAGGTCTGCATTATTATCTTCTGACGAATATTCTGCGACAATGAAATCTATTGACGAATTAAGTTTAGAAACAAAAAATATTATAAATAATTTATATCAAAAAATTTTATTACGTGATGCTGATCCTGCTGGATTAAAATATTTTGGAAACCTTCTTGAATCTGGAACAACTCCTGATGAACTTAGAATATTATTATTTTCATCTGAAGAAGGAAAGAATGTAATTATAGTTCATCCCATACGTTCTGAAATAGCATCTATTTTTGTAAATCTTTTAGATAGATCAGCTTCTGATTCTGAACTTGACTATTATCATAAAATGATTGATGATGAAATGATTACCTTTGAAGATATTAAAACTGAACTCAAAAATTCTGATGAATTTATTCCTTAAAAAATAATAATTTTACTATGATATTTTAAAAAATAGGTTTCACACTATCCTCTTTATACTCATTTAATCCTATTTGTAATATTGACATTAGTATTGATGAATAAAAATACAAAAAAATTATCCTTTTTAATTTTCGGTCTTGTTTTTATCGTATTTCTTTTTACTTCTGATGGTCATAGATATACTATTGATGAATTTCTCGGCCAAGAAATGTCTTATCATATAACCATCATGGAACCTGATCCAAATTATGTTGACGGTGAATCTAAACACTTCTTTAATCTCCCTCTGTTTAATCCTTGGAATAATGGTGCATTATGTGATAATGGAATATTATGTTACCCCGTATCCATTTTTTATAGTATCACCCAAGTTCCTTTCATAGCAATTAATCATTATTTTCCAATTATTGATCAAAATACTCTAGTTCTTACAATTGACGATTTTGCTGATCCTCATTATAATTTTTGGAGAAATTCCCAAAATGCGGATCTTGTTTTCATGGAATTATTTTATGGTCCATTTATTTCTGCTTTACTTGTAACAATTTTTTTCCTAATTTGTATAGAACAAAAATTTTCTAGAAATACTAGTGTTATTCTGACATTTTTGTTGGCTTTTTCTACTTTAATTTGGGCTTATTCGACCACTTCTCTCAATACACTGCCTGCTGGTCTTTTTGTATTGGTTGGATATCTTTTTTATAAAAAATTTAATAGATTAAATGAAAAAAAATTCCTACTTTTTTGCTCAATATCTTTTGGATTTTCTTTTTTGATAAGAAATGACACTATTTTATTTATAATTCCCATTTGGTTTTCAATATTAATTTCTGTATTAAAACGAGATAAGAAAATAAATTCAATATTTATTTTGTCTATACCTCTTCTATTTTCTTATTATATTACAAAAATTTTGCCATCTTTTTTAGTAAAACAATCTTTAGATTCTAGTGTTAGTAGCAGTGTTTCTAATCAACTTGAAACGTTTACATCAATTATACCTGTTCATTTAATTTCTGATTTGCTTCGCATTGATTTTGTAACTCGTTCTGCTGGATTATTATTTTCACCGGGAATCGGTCTTTTTATTTTTGTACCGATTCTTCTAACAATATTTTTCTCATTTCCTGATTTCTTTAGAAAAAATAAATCTGATTGCATATTGTTTATAACATTTTTTTTACTTTCTTTCCTCTTTCATGTTTCCAGTACAGGTTGGCATGGCTTGGTTGCTTGGGGACCTAGATACTTAGTACTAGTAATTCCATTTTTATTAATTCCTTTAGGTGCAAGTATCGAACAAAGAAACAAGCGATTAATGTTTACAATAATTATAATTTTAGGCATTTTAGGTATATTCTATAATATTTCTTATATTATTCAGGATGTATCTTGGTTTGTATGGGGACAACCTGGAAATGTATATGGTCTCTATGGAATAGCTATCTTGGCGGGTAGTGATGCATCTCCAATGTATTTACATCCTAATACAATCTGGACATTTCAATATAGTCAATTAACTCATTCAATTCTGTTAATGTTTAACAATTTACATCATGATATCTATCTTTTACATGTATTTGGAACTTTTACATATGTCATACTTTTTGTTTCTATCATTGGTTCCATTTTGACATTTTATTTCTTAAAAATATTCAGAAAAGAATAATTAAATTTTTATTTTTTTGTAGTGTTGATATTCAAAGTATATAATAAAACTGATATAAGAATCATCATTGTTCCTACAAGTAAAGTTCCTAGCACAATTAATGTTATTGGTATAGAGAAGTATCCTGTTTCATTAAATACTGTTGATAAATTTATTCCAAAAATAATACTTGTAAAGATTAATGCAATTCCTGGAATTCCTAAATATTTTAATGGATGTTTAAGTGCAATTTTTTCAATTATTGAACCAATTACTTCAGTTGTATGTGAAATCGGATTTTTACTTGAGGTTCTTCCACCTGTATTGTAAATTACTGTGACTTTTTCTTCAGAAACTTTTAATTTTTTCTCTGTAGCATTAATTAATATTTCAGAATCAGCACCAAAACCATCTGTATTAAAATTTATTGTTTCTATTGCTTTTTTTGAATAAGATCTAAATCCGCTTTGAGTATCTCTAACTCCTATATCTTCAGCAAGGTTTGTAATTTTATCTAAAAATTTATTTCCGATTTTTCTATATTTTGGCATTTCTGTTTTATCATCAAATCTATAACCAATTACTATGTCCGATTTTTTTTCAATAATTGGTTTTAAAAGCAATGGAATTTCATCTGCAATAAATTGCCCATCTGCATCAATTGTAATCATTATATCTGCATTAGATGCTTTAGCAAATTTGAAGAGTTCTTGTAGCGCTGCTCCTTTTCCCTTGTTTTTTTGACATTTTATCACATATGCCCCTGTATTTTCTGCCTCTGCTACAGTTCTGTCATTTGAACCATCATCACATACTATGACTTTATCTACAAACTTTCCAACATTTTCAATCGTTTTCCTAATATTGGACTCCTCATTATATGCGGGAATACATGCTATGGTGTACAATTCTCTTTAATGATATTTTATGTAGTAAAAAATATTGTGAATCATGAAAAATAAAGCATTTTTTTTAAAAATTCTATAAATTAACTTTATTCTAACTTTTTAATAATAAATTCTCTTTGAATATCTTATTTTTATTAATGATTATTCAATCTTTTAGAATCATCTCTAGACATTGATACATTTTATGGTTGAATTTGATATTGAAAGATGACAAAGGTTCTATTAAATTAATCAAATCAATTTACAAAAAACTTTTTTTCCATAATCTAAAATTACTCTTATTTTTTATATTTACTAGAAATTAAACAAATAGTTTGAAGACAATTAATTAACATTTTTTGTAAAAAAAACAAAATCCATATAATCAAGATTTAAACAAATTATAGTTAGATATGGATTTAAGAGAAACTATACGTCAATATTATTTAAATTTTTTAAACAGAGAACCTGATCTTGAGGGACTGGAATATTATTTTATAGAAATAAAAAATAATCGAATAAAAATTAGTGATTTAGAGATAATTTTTAAGAATTCTGATGAATACAGATCAATAATATCTCAAAAAGAAATAATATTTAAATCAAAATTTTCAAAAGAAGAAATTAGAAATTTTTTTGAAAAAGGAAATACGTTTTACCATACTATGAATATTAATGGAATTAAAACCAATAATACTAGAACATCTTCTCAATATCAAGCATGGATTTCTCAAATAATTCCAAATGATTTAACTGGAAAGAATATTCTTGACGTGGGTTGTGTGGATGGATTTTATTCATTTTTGTGTGAACAAAGAAATGCAAATAGAATACTTGCAATAGATCATGAAGGATTTGATTCACATAAAAAAATATCTGAAACCGTAAGAAAAGTCAACTCAAATTATTTTGAATTATTTAAAAAACTACTTGATTCAAAAGTGGAATATCAAAAACTTGATGTTAATAATGTCGATTCACTCCAAGAAAAATTTGACTTTATTTTATTCTTTGGTGTCTACTACCATATGGAAAATTTAATCTCTGTATTGAAGAAACTCCATTCTGTTGTTAATGATTCAGTTTTTTTGTCAGGCCATATATTAGAAAGTGAAAATCCAATAATGTATTATTATAATCAGTCTGATCCCATAAAAAATGGATCTGCTGCTACATTTTCTCCAATTGTGGCAAGTCCACAATGTCTGATAAACATCGCAAAGAGTATTTGTGGATTTAAGAATGCAGTATTAGTGGATACGATAACCCAACCTTTTGAAAGAACATATCCGCATGTTTTTTCTGGCTCAAAGATTGGAAAAATAGGCTTATTCAAATTTTCAAAATAGAAATCATTTAAAATTTTATTGATTGTTTTAAGATACAAAAATAAACATGTGAATACTTGTAGATTTAGGAACAATATTGAATACAGAATTACACCTCTTTATTATTTGGAAAAATGCTCGTCACATGACAGAGAACATACTTGAAGATCTTAAGAAAAAATTTGAATTATTAGAGGTTTATGAAGTTAATTGGAGCACGGAGTTTTTTTCTAGTAATATGTCGCGTTTTTATGGAGTAAAATTACCTCCTGGAAAAGAACACAGTAAAGCAAATCAAGAGGAATTTGGACCTTTCTTACTTTGTATTATTAAAGACAAAAATC
>Ga0308019_10000758_pt1 | contig 20096 bp, 15 predicted proteins | sample Neamet284_FD_203135 | JGI IMG/M metagenome (GOLD analysis project Ga0308019, IMG submission 203135) | Marine microbial communities from water near the shore, Antarctic Ocean - #284 | ecosystem: Environmental > Aquatic > Marine > Unclassified | place: Southern Ocean | collected 2014-10-01 | reverse complement strand
GTGGAAATTCCGGTTCTGTACGGAGGTGAGTTTGGCGAAGATATGGACCGGGTAAGTCGGCACACCGGTTTAAATCAGAGCGAAATAATCCAATGCCATGAAGCCGGATCATATAAAGTTTATTTTACGGGGTTTTCGCCTGGGTTCCCTTATATCGGCGGTATGGACCCATCACTGAGCACACCGCGTTTAACCACACCTCGGAAGCAGGTTCCAGCCGGCTCAGTAGGAATTGCTGCAAAACAAACAGGGGTCTATCCCCTTTCCTCACCTGGTGGCTGGAACTTGATCGGGCAAACACCCATTAAGTTATTTGACTGGCTTCACCCAACTGATCTGCAACTACGCATGGGAGACAGCATCAAGTTTAATTCTATAACCAAAGAAGAATTTGTCCAGCTAAAAGAAAATGTCACTTGAAATATTAAAAGCAGGATTACAGACATCCGTTCAAGACCTAGGTCGGTTTGGCTCTGCACACTTGGGCATCTCTGCCTCTGGTGCTTCAGATAATCTTGCTATGCGAATCGGGAATCTAATGGTGGGGAATCCTGAAAACACGACCGCAATTGAGATGACCTTAACAGGCGACACAGTTCTGTTTCATTCAGATGCATTTATAGCATTAGCTGGTAGCAAATTCAAAATCGATTTGGATGAAGAAGCATTTCCATTCTGGTCAGGAACCTATATACAGGCAGGACAAGTCCTGACTATTGGATCGACCCTAAACGGTGCCCGATGCTATCTTTGTGTTCGTGGTGGATTGCAGGTTAAAAAAATTATCAATAGTGCGTCAACACATTTAACATCCGGGATGGGTGGATTAAATGGAAACATATTAAAGAAAGGAGACCAGATTGCATTTGGTAACCTGGACAATGTTATACAACCGATTAAAAATATGGAAAATTATCCTTCCACAAACATCACAACAATTCGGGCGACAAAAGGTTTACAGTGGGATTGGTTTGACAACCAAAACAGGAAGCTGTTTTTTGAAAAGGACTATCGGGTTTCCAACGTATCCAATCGCATGGGATTAAGACTCAGAGGGCAATCTATTTTTTCTTCCAAAGGCAATGAAATTATCACTGAGGGCATGCCTCTTGGCGCCATCCAAATTCCCGGGAACGGCCAGCCCATTTTATCTTTTGTAGAACACCAAACCACTGGTGGATACCCTAAACTCGCTAATGTGATCAGTGCTGATATTTCCAAAGTAGGGCAATTGAAACCGGGAGATCAGTTTAAATTTCAGTTGATAGATTTTCCTGAAGCAGAAAAAGCACGCCTGGAACAGGAAAATTATATACTATCCCTTAAAACGCATTGAAGCTAGAGTGGACACAACTATTTTTAAATTACCTTTCTTCTTTTTGAGAAAAAATGCATGATTGATATTAACAGTGACATGGGGGAACTAACCCATTTATTCGAAAACAGGACTTATCATCGGCTGATTGATCATGTTACATCCATCAATCTTGCCTGTGGTGGACACGCAGGAAATACTATAATGATGACCGAACTCTCCAAGTTAGCTAAAATGAAAAATGTAAAAATTGGCGCCCATCCCGGATATCCGGATCCGGATAATTTAGGGCGAGTGGTGATGAATCTGGATCCGGGAGATTTGACGAAAACCATATTGGAGCAGATCCGTCGCTTAGATGAAATAGTTTCTGCAGAAAATGAACAATTATTCCATGTAAAGCCTCATGGTGCTTTGTATAATCAGGCCGCAAAAGACAAGACAATTTCTAGATCAATTGGTGAAGCCGTCCTAAAATTCGATCCCAACCTGGTCATGATTGGATTATCTGGATCTGTCATGCTCCACGTGTGGCAGGACATGGAACTTCAGATTATGGAGGAAGCATTCGGAGACAGGACCTATGAATCGGACGGCAGCTTGCGGAACAGAGATTTAGATCATGCACTCATTACCGACCCTAAAAAGGCGGCGCAACAAGCCCAAATGATAACAAATGAAGGTAAAGTGATATCATTTGATGGTAGTGATATTCACCTCAATGCTCAGACTATTTGTATTCACAGCGATACACCCAATGCATTGGACATTGCAAAAAAAGTCAATGAGACTATAAATAAGGAGTAATTATTGAGAAAAATAATTTTAGGCCGTACCGGCGCTGAAGTATCGACAATTAGTCTTGGAACATGGTCTTACGGAGGGGCCAACAAAAGTGGAAAATTGCCCGTAGGGTGGGCAGGCCAATCAGATGACGATTCAAAATTAGCCCTGAAACGCGCATGGGAACTGGGCATCAATCACTGGGATACAGCCGACGTGTATGGAAATGGCCGATCCGAACAATTGATTGGTTCCATGTGGGAGTCTATCCCCCGCAAGGATATTTTCATCGCCACAAAGGTTGGCTGGGATCGAGGACATCAAAAGCATTGGTACAATGTTGACGTCATGCGACAAAACATGGAGCGATCTTTAATTAATCTGAAAACAGATTGCGTAGATCTCACGTATCTTCACCACTGCAACTTTGGGGAAAATGAAGAATATTTTGATGAAGCGATTGAAGTCATTCGAAAGTTTAAGGAAGAAGGGAAAACAAGGTTTGTCGGTTTATCAGATTGGTCATCTAAAAAAATTATGCAATTCATTGAAAGGTGCGATCCTGATGTTGTTCAACCTCTAAGAAATGTGATGGATGACACTTACAAATCCAGTGGATTAAAAAACTATGTGGATGATCATAATTTAGGGATCTGTTTTTTTTCACCCATTAAGCATGGCTTACTTACGGGGAAATATACTAAACCGGCACAATTTGAAGATGGAGATTTTCGCAGTCATGAAAAGGCCTTTAGTGATATAGAATTCCTCCAAAAAATGAGAGATAATAAAACATTGTTGGAAGACCGATTTTCAGATCGTCCTAATCCCGTGATGTACGGTGTTGTGGGTGCACTATTTTCAGATTCGCCAACCGGATGTGCCCTTTTAGGACAGCGTAATGCAGCCCAAGTAGAAATTGCTGCCACTTTGGGAGATTTGCTTTCAAATGAAGATACTGAATGGGTGAAAACTTTGTATGCCGCTCGTAAATATTAAAATATACGGATAACAATAAAGAGGTAATTCATCAATACTATAGAAGACAAAAAATTTAATTATAATCTGGAAATGGATGGGTTTTGTTTTTTGCCATCCGTTTTTTCACATGAGCAATCGTTATCTGCACGGGATGCCTTATGGGATGTTATTCAGGGAAATTACGAGACCGGCAAATTTCCTGAAAACCGGTTTTGGGAGGTTGGAGATGATCCAACCCTAGTTATAAAAATAGATAAACCGCACCTATGTAGCCAAAATGTTTGGGATCTCATCACCAAACCTGATCTTGGAAAAGCCCTGGCCAACATAACAAATGCAAACACGATTCAGGTTTGGCATTCGCAGGTTGTTTGGAAGCCTCTTAGTAAGAACGAGAGCGGAAATGCGGGCTGGCATCGTGATTCACAATACTGGCCGTTTTGGAGTCATGATGGACTTTTTACCGCTTGGATTGCTTTGTCTGATGTGACCACTGAATCTGGTCCGGTGCGATTTATCCCGGGATCACATCTTTGGGAGGATGTAAAAGGAATGGGTTTTTTTGATAAAAATATCAATATACAAAATAAACACTTGAACGCGGTACATCCAGGTCACAAAAAAATAAATGCCACTTTATTAATGGGTGAAGTGAGCGTGCACTCATCGATGACTTATCATTCTTCCATCGCAAACGAGATCCAAGAGCCACGCGTAGGCATGGTTGTTCATTTTAGTACAGATGCGGCTGTGAGAATTCCTGTCCAAGGTGAAAATGCAGATTATTTAGATCAATGTGACATCTCATCCATTTGTCCTATCATATTTCAGAGGTGAACCACAGCTTGGATTTTCTATCCCATTTTAATGAAAAGGGTTTCGCCCTTGAAAAGGGTGTTTTGTCATCAAATGAAATTTTCGCACTTGAAACTGAATTTGATCGCATCGTTGCTCAATTACAATTCAGCGGGGAACACATTAATGCCCGTTGGGGTAGTGAATTAACACATCATATTGAAAATTCTGATTCAGAAGTGATCCATACCCATAATATTCAAAGCTATTCTTCTATTATGTTGGAAATGATTCAACATGAAAAAATTTTGAATCTTTTTGAATCCCTGATTGGTCCGGACATTGTTCTTCACCATACAAAACTTTTTTTGAAGCCCCCAAAAAAGGGATCAGCTTTTCCCTTCCATCAAGATTGGTCGTATTTCCCCACAGAAAATAATTCCATGATCGCAGCGGTAATCCATCTGTCTGATTCCACAGAAAAAATGGGGCGCTTCCGGGTTATACCCGAATCACATAAATTGGGAAAAATAGAAAATTCTGATGGCCATTCTTGGGTGCCAGAAATTCACGATAATTACACTTTAGATTCTGCAGAACCCGTAGAAGCGAAACGGGGGGATATCCTGTTTTTCCATTGCTGTACAATTCACGGTTCCATGCCAAATCTATCTGATAAGCCACGCAAAACGATCTTGATCCAACTCTATTCAGGAAAAGATAAGGTTATTGATAATAATCAACACACCAATGTTCAACTGGTCTTGCGGGGGTGGAATCATCATGCTACCCGGAATTCCGTAAGCACTATAAAAAGTTAATCTTTTAAGAACGTACTTGTGCCCCATCCCGCCAACATAGCCAGCAATACAGATGGCAGCATTACATCTAATTTAGTTATATAAGGTTCAATAGCTGAAAAAGTGGGAACCACAAATTTGAAAAAGGGAACACACAAGAATCCTGTTACCATAGAAGCGATGGCGCCTTTTTCGGTGAAATCTTTCCAAAAAACAGAAAGGATTATTACAGGGCAAAATGTGGCGGCGATGCCCGACCAGCCAAAGATCACAAACCAGAAAACAGTCCGGGTTGGGGATAAAACTGATACTGCTAAAGCTACGCCTAAAGATAAAATTGCCAGGATCAGGGTAACTTTTTTGGATAAACCCATTAGCTTTCTTTCATCTATATCCGGATGAAGTATCTGTTGGTAAAAATCACGGGTAACGGCACTGGAAGCCACAACCAAAAGTGAATCAACCGTGGACATGACAGCCGATAAAACTGCTGCAATGTAAATACCAATAATCAAGGTAGGCATAACTTGTCCCAAAACGAGAGCAAGAACATTTTCTGCAGCATTGCCTAAAATAATTTCCGGATTTTCCCCCGCTTCTGTAAGCATATATCGTCCTAGAATCCCAATGGCAACCGCAGACGTGTCTGTCAGTAAAGTATAAAAAAGAGCAACCCACTTCCCTTTCTCGATTTCTGCTTCATTTTTAATGGCAATAAACCGTACGTAAACCTGGGGCGATCCCATGAACCCGATTCCAATAGATAACAAACCGAGGGTCGCTACACCGTTCATGACTGTCAACCCACCTGCGCCCCATATATTTAATAATCCAGGATCAATGTCCCTCAAACCTTGTAGTATGGATGCATCACTGGAAAGACTGAAATAAGCAACCACGGGCAAGAGCAGAAGCCCCACAAACATAAGCGAGCCCTGGAAAAAATCAGACCAGGCTACTGCCATAAATCCACCGGAAAAAATGTACATAACCACAATCCCAAAACCGATGGCAATTCCGGTATAATAATCGAGTCCAAGAAAAGATTCAAAAGTTTTTCCCGTAATATCAATCTGGGCGCTCACATAGATCACCACAAAAAGGGAGAGCGCCGTAGCAGCAACAATCCGAATTGTGTGCGTGGTGGATTTAAAATGACTCACCAAAAAATCAGGGATTGTAATGGAATCATATTCATCGGTCATACGCTTGAATTTCTTGGCCATGTATTGCCAGGAAAGCCACACGCCGATGACTTCTCCCACAACGATCCATAGAGCGCTTACGCCCATCATGGCGCCCATTCCCGTAACACCAATCAGGAGCCAGCCTGATTCTCCTGTGGACCGAGCCGAAAGGGCGGCAATCCAATAGCCCAGCTTTTTTCCACCTACGTAATAATCAGATATGTTGGAAACACGTTTAGACGCAAAAAATCCGATGCCCAGCAGAATTAAGAAATATAGAGAAAGAATAATAAGTTTAAGAATCATAAGTTGTCTTCTTCTTTGGGTAAGATCACCTTCATAGTTGGATAGGGAATTTGAATATTATTCTGTGAGAATAGTTTATAAATCTCTGTGTTCACCGCATCTACAGTCCGGCCACGAATTTCAGGTTTATGAATCCAGAACAGGAGTTGAAGCTTGAGACCGTGATCACCAAATTCACGAAATCGTACACGGGGTTCCGGTGTATTTAAAACATTTTCATTTGCCTGCGCAATAGAAACCAAAACATTTTTTACATGATCTATGTCTGAATCATAAGCCACATGGATGGTAATTCGCACCCGTTCGGTTTCACCGGGGCCACCGCTTTCATTCACAATCTTGGATGCGGCAATAACAGAATTAGGTATGGTTATCTCAATATCATCCCGGGTCATGAAGCGGGTGGACCGCAATCCCATTTGCTTTACATAGCCCCGTTCGCCCGTATCTAATAAAATATAGTCTCCTTCCTTGAAGGGTGAATCAGCCATGAGAAAAATGCCGGCGAAAAAATTGGCCACCGTATCTTTCGCAGCCAAACCCAAAACAACACCCAATACACCAGCCGATGCCAGGATGCCATTAATATTAATGTCCCAACTTAAGAAAATGAAATAAATGCCAAACAGGCCAATACCGATCTTGCCCAAATTATTAAAAAGCGGCAGTGTTTTTTTCTGCAGGAGTGGATTGGTTGTTTTCTTCGATGCCCATTCCATGGAGACCACTAATCCTTTCATCACAATTACCAACCAAATTAAAATGGTGATTGTTTTAAAAATGCCGACTAATGCAAAATCAAGATATTCCGGGAGTCCCGCCGTTTTAACTGCGACGGAGAATCCAATAAAAAGAATGGTATAAAAAATGGGGCGATGCAATAACTGAAGAATCTGGTCATCGAGACTTGTTTGGGTTTTATCAACGATTCGTTTAAAAATTCGTGTAAAAATTACATCCGTTATTTTTGCAGCAATCACAGCCCCCCAAACAATCAGGACACTTTGAAGGATCGGATTGGCAAACGCCGCACCGTAATTCTCTTGGAACCAACTCATCATAGCCCCAAATATAAAACAAGTCGGATTAATTTTATTACTTTGTGATTCAAAAAATTGTGGTGTTATTATTAACTATCATTTATTTTAATAATACTGACATGCGGTGGCATAGATATGACTAATCTCAAAAATAAATTTTTTCTATTCATTGTATTTATCACTGTATTATCCTGGAGATGTACCCAAGATATGAAATATTCAAACTGGCCGACACACGGCTGGAACATATCTACTCCTGAAGAACAAGGCATGGATCCAGATTCCCTTTTAACATTAAGTAAAAAACTTGAGAGTGGAGACTTGGGTTACATTGATGGCATGTTAATCATTCGCAATGGGAAAATCATTTTTGAAGAACAATACTCTAATAATTATGATTCACTTTTCAAAACAACAAATACAGAACCGGGGAAATACAATTATTACGACCCCAATTGGCATCCATACTATAAAGAGACAAAACTCCATACGATGCAATCCGTAAGCAAAAGCTTCACGGCGGCGGCCATTGGCATAGCAATCAAAAAGGGGCAGATTCCCAGCGTCAATGAAAAAGTCATGGAGTATATGGACGAATATGAATCGGTCACTCCAAACATCAGGCGGGATGCCATGACCATCAAAGATGTGCTCACCATGACGACCGGAATTCTCTGGGATGAATTGTCCATGCCCTACACAGATACAAGCAGCACTTGTGTCAAAATGGAAGCCACTGGTGATTGGGTAAAATTCGTTGTTGAACAGCCTATGGCGTTTGATCCCGGTGAAAAATGGGAATACAGCAGCGGAGCTACCATGCTACTTGCACATATTATAAAGAAAGCAACCGGGCAAGACTTAGCGCTTTATATAGAAAAACATTTATTTGATAAAATCGGGATTCAGGATTATTTCTGGAAACATATACCTTCAGGGCTTACCGATGCAGAAGGCGGTCTGTATCTTATACCAAGAGATTTGGCCAAGTTCGGCTACTTGTATTTAAACAATGGTAATTGGAATGGTGAACAAATCTTGCCTGAGAATTGGGTAAAACTCAACACAGAAAAATATTTTAATACTTTATGGCCTGCGTTCAAATACGGATACCAGTGGTGGCTCCTCCCCTATGGTGAAAATCAGATTACCATGCTTGCATCTGGTTTAGGTGGACAAAGAATGCTCGTTATTCCAGAGTTGAATATTGTGGCCGTCTTTACAGGTTGGAATATTTATGATATTCCGGCATTGGACTCCTGGATGGCTATGCACAAGTTGATCAATGCAGTTGTGAAATAACAAATTGGTTATTTTGTCATAACCATTTTTTTTGTGACCGTGTTTGATTCCATTTTTAATTGACAGAAATAAATACCGCTGGGTACAGTTTTTTGATTTTGGTCAACACCGGTCCAAAGTATATTATGGTTTCCCGCTCGCTGAAATCCATCATAAAACTTGTAAACTGTTTTCCCCGTAATATCATAAATAGCTAATTCAATATTGCCTGACTCTGGCAAAGTATAACTGAACTGAGTTGACGGGTTAAAGGGATTCGGGTAATTCTGGCTCATGTTAAACTGGGATGGAATTTGTGGTTCCTCTTCCTTGCTTAATTCTTCATCATGCTCGATCATGAAAATATGGGGTTTGTCTGCAGCAAAACTGGCCGATGTAAAAACAAGATCTCCATTGCCATCATTGTCAATATCGCCGGAAAATAGTTTGGCCACCCGAAGTCTCCCCTGGTCGCTTCCAGGCGTATAGTCATCAGTTGTGTCATCCATAAAAATAACATGTTCTGTATAGCTTGTTACGCCGAATGGATCACCATCCACCCACTCCCAATCATACACAGCTTCATTGTAATGGCCTGCAATATAAAGGTTTGGATTTCCATCACCGTCCGCATCTCCCAGTTTTAACTCCCTTAATCCACCGGGATAACTGGTAAAATAATGGAAATTATCAAAAGACAATTGGCTCACATCATCAACACCTTCTATTGCATAAAAATAACCGGGCGTAAGCAAGTTGCCTGTCAAAGTATTTGTTCCGGAAGTCACGGCAAATAATTCATTCGTACCATCTCCGTTTATGTCTGTGATAACCATACTCTGGTTTCCTCGTTCGTAAGCATTGGTGCTCACATAAAAATCGGTCTGATATTCATAAGCATCTTCACCTGTACTTTCATAAACAATGATATGGTAATATTCATAGCCAATGATGTAAATCTCCATGAGTCCGTCTTGATCCAAATCACCGACTGAAATATTATACCCACTCCAATTTGTCCACACAGCATCTTCGTATTCAACTACCCATGTTGGGTCACTGTAGTCGCTGTTTTCTAATTCAAATATCATTAACCGACTACTTCCGGTTGCACCCCATGGTCCATCCATCACAGAAACAATAACCTCAGGATTGGCATCACCATCCAATTCTGCCACCAGGATTTGGCCCGCTTCCCACACGCTATCCAAGCCCATGTCCCATGTCGCCGTTGGTGTTGATAAAAATGATAACGAATCTGGATCCCATTCAAATACTTGAAAACCATTTTGGCTAGGTACTCCTGGCTCAGTATCTGATAAAGAAAGAATTTCCATATAACTATCACCATCCAAATCACCTACTGCCACACTGGAAAAATTATCATAGGAACAACTTAGATCATAAAATGTATGAACCCACTGAAGCCCAATTGAGTCATCACCCGCAGCTTCATAGTGATAGACACCATTGCAGTATTCTCCAGTATATGAACTGGATACAATAAAATCACCAAAATCATCGCCATCAAAATCATAAGGCCCCACCATACTCCAAGGCGGACCAGCGGGGAATAAACCACCGGCTCCCCAAGGTTCATTGTTCCATTTCAAAGAATAAGAACTGTCAATGTCTGTTGCTGTTATATAAGATAATAAAAGCATTAAAGTAATCACGTGTTTCATTCTATCTCCATTGTTTAAAACCCATTTTAGTGTACTATTTATTATTGTTTTTTCAATTAAGTTTCCGTTCTTCATTTAAACCGAATTGATTAGTATTTGATTAAACTAATTATGGTTATTCAACACTTATTTTGTCACAAGACAAGCCCTAGATTAAGTATGCCTAATGAAAGCGCCTACCGATAAATTTCATTTTTGTTTATTGCCGTTTTTTCTAACCGCACTTTGGGCTCAGGGACCTTTTCTTGAAATCCGGCCATTTGTGCAACCAACTTTTGAACAATATTCCTCCCGGAGTCATGTGGATCATCATTATCCATCAAGCAATATACAAGACGACATCTTTCTGCGATTCGATGGCGCAGAGTTCACCAATGATGTTATTTTCCCAGATTGTGCTTCAGGTTCAGCTTGCTATGACGGTCATGCCGGAACTGATTATTACATGCCCTTTAATACGCCCATACTTGCCCCGGCAGGTGGCTACGTTTTATGGGCCGCTTTTTCACCACCGGCTGATCCATGTCCCGGCGGAATTGAACCCAATGGAGATCAAGGAACAATCATTATCGCCCATGAAAATGGCTATTTTTCCTGTTATTTACATATGAATCCACCACTGAATATTTCCGTGGGCGAAACGGTAGAAACAGGGGACACATTAGGATTCAATGGTAATTCTGGATGTGCCATCAACGCCCATTTACATTTTGAAATTCGCAAAGAAAACTGGTATTTCGATACCAGCGAACCCTGGGCCATTAATCCATATGGCTGGTGGGGAAATGAGGGTGATCCCATTGAAGAAATTCGTGGAAACCGGAGTGAATGGCTCTGGGTTTCAACTGAATTAGTGGATGATGGTGATAATGGGTTTCAACGGTATTATGGTCCTGAATGGCTTTATCTAAATACCGGATATGAAGATGATTCCTGGAGCGCACCCGCTGTTTATAGTATTGATGATAGTCGCCATTATGCTATTTGGGTCCCCACATTAGAAACTTCGGGTGAATATGATATTCAAATTTTTATACCCGAAGGCTTAAGTGCAGTAACGGGCGCCAGGTATGAGATTATTGTTCAAAATGAAGATGGCACCAATTCAAAAACGATTGTGCTTGTTGATCAAAATTCCGGTACCGGTGATTTTTTAACCATCGCCACCCTGGATCTGCCAGCCGGCTCAAAAAGCAGCGTTATATTAAGAGATTTTGTAGATGCCACATCAACAGGAGATTACGTGAGTTTTGATGCTATAAAATTTGTAAATACAACTGCTTCAAGCACCGTTGAGACAAATTTGCCATTGGCTTTTACAGTTGATCCTCCCTTTCCAAATCCATTTAATCCCAGCGTAACTTTTCGGTATGAGATCTTTCTTTCAAGTGATGTAAAAATTGATATTTACAATATTGGTGGCGAAAAAATTAATTCATATCAGCAGCAAAACTTGCAGCCCGGAACTCATGAATTTCATTGGACTCCAATATCTGCATCCGGAGCCACTATCCCCTCGGGAATTTATTTTTATACTATAGAATCAAATGGCATAGTTCAATCAAAAAAATTAATTTTTATGAAATGATTACCCTTAGAAAGTTCAGAATGAAAACTATATTTCCTCTTTTTTTCCTGGCAATTTTTAGTTGTCAGCAATCAAACCAAACTAAATCAATGCTTATGAATGACATTTCCATTATCCCAGAACCTGTTTCTAAACAAATCTTGAATGGCACATTTGATCTAAAGTCCATAAAGGGCATTATTCTGAAAAATGGATCTGAAAAGGAGCACCATATAGCAGCGTTATTCCAGGAATATTTGAACCCTGCTATCTCATTATCCATCTCAGAATTAGTACCAGCTTCTTTATCAGGTACACTGGATCATATTATCATTTCCTTGGATACCAATGCTGAAATTCCTCCCGAAGGATACAAACTCGCTGTGGGTGACCAACACACAATTAAATTAACAGCAAGCTCACCTTCCGGTCTTTTTTACGGTTTCCAAACTTTTCGTCAATTATGTCCACCGGGATTGGAAAAAGGTGAACGACCAGAAAACACACTAATACAAAATTGTAAAATTGTGGATGCGCCCACTTTTGGATACCGTGGAATGCACCTGGATGTATCGCGCCACTTCTTTGATGTAGATTTTGTCAAAACCTATATTGATATGATTGCCCTCCATAAAATGAATGTGTTTCACTGGCATCTCACGGATGACAATGGGTGGCGAATCGAGATCAAAAAGTATCCGGAATTATCTGAAAAATCTGCCTGGCGTGTGGATCGCACAGAAGAACCCTGGAAAGAACAATCCCCCATTCAACCGGGAGAAAAAGCAACTTATGGAGGGTATTATACCCAAGATGAGATTCGAGATGTCATCCAGTATGCTTCGGACCGTAACATTGTAGTGATTCCAGAAATTGAAATGCCGGGACATACATCTGAAATCTTCGCAGCTTTCCCGAATCTTTCATGTAAGGGAGATACGCTGCCTGTTAATCCCGGATCCTATTGGCCAAATGAAGATATCTTTTGCGCCGGGAATGAAGATGTATTTGTCTTTTTAGAAAATGTCTTGGGAGAAATCGTTGAGCTTTTTCCGGGGCCCTATGTACATATTGGCGGTGATGAAGCTCATAAAACAAATTGGAAACAATGTCCTAAATGCCAAAAGAGAATTGAAGATGAAGGACTGAAAAATGAGCACGAACTTCAAAGTTATTTTATAAAACGTATTGAAAAATTTATTTTATCAAAAAATAAAAAACTGGTGGGGTGGGATGAGATTCTTGAAGGCGGTCTAGCGCCATCTGCAACCGTTATGAGTTGGCGCGGAATGAAAGGCGGGATTGAATCAGCCAAAGCTGGGCATGATGTAATCATGTGCCCTGTAAGTCATTGTTATTTCGACTATTATCAGGCCAATTCCGAGACGTCTCCTGAAGCATTCGGTGGTTATACAACCTTAAAAAAAGTTTACTCTTTTAATCCGGTACCCGAAGAATTGACACAATCAGAATCAAAATTTGTACTGGGTGGTCAGGGCAACCTCTGGACAGAATACGTGCAAACGCCTGACCTGGCACAATATCGTGTTTTGCCCAGAATGACTGCATTATCTGAGGTGCTCTGGTCCGGGCCTGGAAAAAATTCATATGAAGATTTTTATGGACGGCTTATTCATCTCCAGGATCGGTTTGATAGTCTAGGCTGGACTTATGCACCGGGAGCTTTTGTCGTATCCATTAATGCAAACCAGAAAAGTATAGGATCAGAATTTCAAGTTAAACTCAGTTCTGAAAAACCAGGAGAACCAATAAGGTTTACCATTGACGGCTCTGATCCAACTAATCATTCAGATCAATATATTCAGCCATTTTCTATTGCAGAAACAACAACATTAAAAACGGCTCTCTTTATTGATGGAAAGATGGCTGGAAAAGTTTCAGAAAAAATATTCAATTTTCATAAGGCATTGGGGAAATTGGTTAAATATAATATTCCTTGTAAACAAAAATATGCTGCGAACGGAGCAATAACTCTCGTGGATGGATTGACTGGAACTACGAGCCATAACGATGGCTATTGGCAAGGATGGGAAGGTGAAGACTTGGACGTTGTTATCGATTTGGGTAAGCCGGAATCCATTGGGGAAATTTCATTGAGTTTTCTTGAAGCTCATGGTTCCTGGATCTTTTTACCTGCTGAAATTATTGTCTCTTTTTCTGATGAAGGAGATTCTTTTAAACAGGAAAAGAAAATTTCTTTAAGTGATGGTGAAAGTTTTGGTAAAAATAACCGGAAAGTTGTGGAAATGAGTTCTCTTAATTCATTCGGAAGATTTGTTCGAGTTCAAGCCATCAATCGAAAAATCTGTCCGGACTGGCATGATGGCACCGGAGGGAAAGCCTGGATCTTTGCAGATGAGATCATTATTCTTTAATCTTTCAACGGCTTGAAACCTTTGAAAGGTTAACATGATGACAAAATTAATATTATGAAAAAGATCGTTTACACCATCCTCGCCACCGTTCTCCTTCTGCTCATTTCCTTTGCATTGGAGCCAAGCTTTACGCCAAAGGGTTCGCTCTATATTTATAATGGAACGGTTATCACCCTGGATGATGAACAACCGGAAGCGAACGCCGTTTTTGTGGATAAGGGAAAAATCGCAGCAGTTGGGAGTGACCCAGAATTACGATTACATCTAAAAGAAACAACCCAACTTATTGATTTAAAAGGTGCTACCCTTCTTCCCGGGTTTATCGATCCACACACCCATCCCGTGGCCTCATCTTTTCTACATGGGATGATTGATTTGAGCGGATTTACACATAAAAACCAAAAAGAAATTTGGACTCATTTGGAATCAAAAATAAAAAATTATTCTCCGGGAGAATGGATATTGTGTAAAGGTTTGGATGTACTTTTGGTGGCTGACCTAGAACCGCCGCACATCACCTATCTTGATTCAATTTCCCCAAACAATCCACTATTGATTTTGTCCTTAAGTATGCATTCCTTTTGGGGAAATTCATTGGCATTCAGTGCAGCTGGAATTAATAAAAATTCCCCCAATCCCACCCGATCTAGCTATTACGGGAAGGATGCAGATGAAAATTTAAACGGCTATATTTCAGAACAGGCGGCCTTTCGGCCTTTTAGGGATACTGTCATCAATGCCATGGGTAGTGCGGTGTTGAAAGAAAAATGTGTCACGGTTTTGGACGAATATGCAGCCAATGGGAATACTTGCATTACATCCATGGGGATTACCGCAAATGGCCCGGATGTGATACGACTATATCAGCATCTCTCATCTCAACAAACATCATTATTCAACAAGATTCTCCAAAGATTAGGACTCTTACCAAACAGGAAACCCACAGTCCGAAATTTTGTTTTTGTCAGAGATGATGCGGATCACCTATTGCCAGAATCATCCAATAATGGTGATGACTTTTTCAAAATGATGGGCGTGAAATTCTGGTACGACGGATCGCCTTACACCGGTTCTATGTATTTAAATGAGCCGTTTAAATTATCTGCTGTAAACCAAGAAAAAATCCATGTGCCATCAGGGCACTCGGGAAAAGCATTGTGGAATAAAGATGAAATCGCTAATCGAATCCAACAATATGATTCAGCCGGTTGGCAGGTTGCTGTCCACACGCAAGGTGACAGAGCTATAAGTGAAACATTGGATGCTTTTGAAAAATCAGGAATATCAAAAAATTCACGACATCGACTTGAGCATTGTTTGCTTCCCTCAAAAAATGCAATTCAAAGAATGGCCAAACTTGGGGTGAGCCCTAGTTTCCATATTAATCACCTCTGGTATTATGGTGAAGCCTTAGAAGACCATATTATTGGACGAGAACGAACTGATAAAATTCTTCCATTAAAAGTAGCAGCAAATAATTCTCTCATTTTTTCACTTCACGCAGATCAACCCATGTTTGAAAGCGACCCATTGAGCTTACTCCATACAGCAGTAAATCGAAAAACAAGAGATGGGGAAAGAGTTGGTAAATCTAATAAAATAAGTGTGGAACAGGGTTTGAAATCACTCACTATTAATGCTGCATGGCAAATTAAAATGGAAAATAGGATTGGCTCTATCAAGCCCGGAAAGTATGCAGATTTTGTTATTTTAGATCAAAACCCCATGATGGTTGATCCTGAAAAGATTAAAGATATTAACGTGTTACAAACGATTGTGAACGGGAATACTATTTATAAAAAAAACTAAACCATCCAGTATTCACATAGGTTACCGAGCAAACATCACTATGAAAGGCGCGCTATTTAATGAGTACCATCTTTTTAACACTGCTCTGCTTACCAACCGTTAATGAGTAGAAATATGTTCCGGAACCAAAATCGTTTGCATTAAACTGAACTGCGTGATTACCGGAATTTGACTGCCCATCAAGCAGGGTAACAACTTCCTGTCCAGCAATATTAAACATCTTTAGCACAACATGATCGGCATGCTTCATGCTGAAGCGAATTGTTGTTGAAGGATTGAATGGGTTTGGAAAATTTTGCTCAAGTGCAAATCCCATAGGAAGTGTCTCACTTCTGTTATCAATCCCGGCTGGATTTGAATAGAAATAAAAATTATCCCAATAAATCGTCCCATTTCCTTCAGCTTTAAATTGGAAAACATCTGTTAAATCAACATTTGGGAATGTTGCCAGTGGGATATCCACACCCACCCATTGTTCGCTTACTAGGGCAAAGGTATGATAATCGCTATCTACAGTGGGTGTCTGGCTAATCACAAAAAAGTTTAGTGCTGTAGAATTGTCTGTCCAGTAGTCGATATGCAGGTAGTTCATTTCAGAAACATCCTGTGCAATAAACTCTGTACCCTGATAATTCAAACCCGTGTAAAGGAGTGTATTGTTGCCTTGAATAGTCATTTCAGTAACTACAGTTGACTGCCCCCAAGCAGGGTTCAGGTTGACCCCGTCTATATTTGTATATGCATCGCTGAATATTGAAATAACATTTGCTTCAGCTAATGTAGGTGTTGGCGCAGCTTCAGCTGGTGATCCGGGAACAGTTGCAGGAGAGAAACTAATATTGTCAAAATATATTATGTTGTCTTGAGTTCTTCCTCCCAGGTTAAAATCGGGAAAAACAACAATCTGATCAATACCAATGGCTTCGGGAAGACCAATGTGACTTGAAAAATCAAAAGTCAGTTCTTCCCATGCATTGGTTACAGTATTAGCAACTTTTATTTCTCCAAGCGAACCGCTCGTTGGAATTACAAACTTAAGACCTACATCACTGATTACGGTTTTATATACCATAATTTTTAGTGTACTATTGCTAGCATCTAGAGAGAATGTCCCAATATCTGAACCGTGCTGGGATTCACAGCCTGCCCAAGGTTGACCAGCCTGTAAAGCAGTAAACTTCGCTACGGTGGCTGATGAGTTAATACCACCAGTATTGGGATTTGTCACTATTTCAAGGGAAGGATTGCCACTATTCTCGAAGACAGTCCAAGTCCAAGTGGCACCGTTACCACCAGTTTCAAAATCAATCGGATAATTTTGCGCTAAAACCGACCCCCCGCTTTTTAATAACAAATAATATAAAACCAGCAATGTTGTGTTTCTTGAATTCATGATAGCTCTTCTTTAGTCATTTGTTTCGTAAAAATATACTCATTTTTGAATGACGCTTATTGTAGAATTACCCGCAAATACATTAGTTTATTTTTTTAATTAGGACATCCAAGTATGCCAGAACTACCAGAAGTGCAAACAGTCGTTGATCATATCAAGGGCGATCTTGTTGGCAAAAAGATTCTTGGCATCATACCTCTGTGGAAAAAATCACTTCAGAATTTTAGACCAAATGACCTAAGTGGAAAAAATAAGAAAAATAGAATCATAGATGTCAGAAGAAGAGCAAAATTTATAATTATTGATTTTGGTGAATTTATTCTTGCGGTGCATCTTAGAATGACTGGGAAACTATATATCCAAGAAGGTTCTTCAATACCTAAGTATACTCGTGTAATAATAAAACTTGAAAACTCAAAAGATCTAATATTTGATGACATACGAAAATTCGGCCGAATATATTTGTATAAAAATCTAACTGAAATTGATAGTAAACATGGGCCTGAGCCGCTCGGGAAAGAATTCACAGACGAATGGCTTTATGTTAATTTGAAAAAGAGAAACAGAAACTTAAAAGCGCTACTTCTGGATCAGTCATTTATCGCAGGATTAGGAAATATCTATGTAGATGAAATTCTCTGGGAGAGCGGCATTCATCCGAATTCTATATCAAGTGCTATTTCGAAAAAAAAGGTTCTTTTATTACACAACTCTATTCAAAATATATTAAAAAAAGCCATCGATAATCATGGCACGACCTTTATGAGTTTCACATTTTTAAATGGCAGGACAGGGAATTATTCAAATGAACTAAATATTTTTGGGAAACAGGGTGAGCCCTGTAAAACTTGCGGAGACCTAATTAAGAAAATTAAGGTAGCCGGCAGAGGCACCCATATTTGCAGCACGTGCCAGAAAAAATATCGACCCAGAAAGAAATAAAAATTTATTTATTAATAATTAAAATTGATTATTATAATGATTCTAAGGCTTGGAGAAAATCTGATAAAAGAAACAAATCAAATACATCTACTGTTGAATCAAAATTAATATCTGCTGAATCAATTGATCCAATGTCATTTATTATAAAAGACAATAACATTACAAAGTCAGATTCATTTATTATACCATCATCATTAATGTCATAAAATGGAACGAAGCTAAAACTAAACTTTATTGCAACAGGCCTATGGTCTGATATATTTTGGTCATACTCATTCCAACCACCATCAAGATATTCATCAATTTTGATTGTTTGCACTTCAGAATTATTTACTCCATCAAACAGTTCATCAGTAATTAAAATGTGATCAAGATGGGAGGGCCAATTGGGAAATGACCATTCAGAACTATTTCCTTGAGCAATTTCAAGATTTGCAAAGCGATAATGGGTGGAATCATCTAAAACATCCTGGAATACATTATTTGGTGGTGCTTCAGCGATATCATCATTCAAATCACCCAACACAATTACCTTATTATTAGAAAGATTATTATCAATATATTCTTTAATTAGGTTTATCGCAGTATATCTTCTGTTTTCTTCGTCAGATGTATCATCAAAATCAATTATACCATCTCCACAACATTTAAAATGATTATTGATTATAAAATAATTTTCTCCCATAAAACTCATATCCATTACCATCGGTGAGCGAGGAAATGCATTCCAATATGATGAAGTTGTGTATATCTCATATATATCATTGATTTCTACTAATCCTGTTTTATATATATATGCTAAACCAGCAAACCAACTTGATTCATAATACCCAGAATATGCTGGTAAAGAATCTAACATTTGGTCAAACATAGTAGTATCATCTACTTCTTGTATAGCCAAAATATCTAAATCCAAAAGATTGATAATTTCAGTGACATAATCAATCGTGATTTGATTATTTTTTGGAAACCACTCAATGTTCCAGGTTGCTACATCCAGAGAGTTGTCATCTCCAAAAGATAAACCTTCCAAATCTTGGGCAAACAAAGTAGCAGCCAAAAAATAGCTTGAATAGATAATCCTTTTAAGAATTTTTTGATAGAATAACATAAATACAATTAGAAATGATGCATAAAAAATACTTCGCTACTATGCAAATATCCACCACCAGGTTTTGAGATTGACCTAACTTCATAAATACAAACCCCGATTAAATTCAAAAACTCTCCGATTAGGTTGTGAGCCGTACGCAGCTTCTTTTATTTTAAATTGGAGCCAGACTGTATTTAGATTAAAAAGATGGCATTACTTAAGCAGGGTAACTTTTTTGGTGTTAATAGATTGATCATTTTTTATAGTAATGAAATAAGTTCCATTGGGATAGTTTTTTGCATCCCATAAAAACTGATGACTTCCTTTTTGAAGTACTTTATTATTTAGTAGCTTGATCTCATGACCTTGAAGGTCATTTACCATCACTTTGATAAACTGACCCTGTCCCAGTTTGATATCTATTTTACATGAAGGATTGAAGGGATTGGGATAGGTATTTAAAGAGATATTCGTTGGTATTAAGGATGGTTCTTCTGAATAATTTGATAGATAATTCTCTTGGATAGATTGGATTAGTTCTTGACCATTATTTGTTTTATCATACGAAAGAGCCCAAATCATAACACCGCCAAGTTCTTGCTCCGAAACATACTGACATTTGAGCCCTATTGATTGTTGATTTTCATAGGTTATTACCCGGGTGTTGTCATCTTTAATAAGGTATGGGCATAATGCGTTATTATCCCAGTAATAAGTCCAGCC
>Ga0308019_10000755_pt1 | contig 20115 bp, 16 predicted proteins | sample Neamet284_FD_203135 | JGI IMG/M metagenome (GOLD analysis project Ga0308019, IMG submission 203135) | Marine microbial communities from water near the shore, Antarctic Ocean - #284 | ecosystem: Environmental > Aquatic > Marine > Unclassified | place: Southern Ocean | collected 2014-10-01 | reverse complement strand
CACCAGGGATGTTCGAAGAAGCATTGAGAGGTTCGAAAAGAATGTAAATCAATTTCCAACCCGCACTGTCGTAACTTTGCGACATCTCTTCTCGCACTTGCATGATTTCCATATCAGGGTCGACGAAGTCTGCGAGATCAAAATCTGTTTCCAGTGAGGTTGCACCAAAGATTGAGATACCGGAAATTAAAATGGTCACCAAGATGACTGTGACTTGCTGTTTCTGCTGAATACCGACGATAGCACCGACCAGACGTGGCATGGTAATTGCTTGGGCCAGTTGCGCACTTGAGACCTTTTTACGGACGACATGGAGGGCACCGACCACAACGGTCGAAGATACAAAGGCACACAGAACACCAAAGGCAAGAGCGTAGCCGAAAGTCGCCAAGGGTGGCAATGGAGAGATGACGTTTGCCAAAAACGCCGCCACGGTGGTTACAACTGCTAAAGAGAGAGGGATAGAGAGACGGGCGCAAGCCCGCAGCCAGGCTTCAGCAGGGTCTTCTTGCTCTTTACGAATAGCAGAAAAAGCACGTTGTAAATGGATTGCATAATCGATACCGAGTCCAAGTACCAGTGGTGCAACTGCAACTTCAAGGGCAGTAAATCTGACCCCGAGTAAATTCAAGACACCATAAGTCCAAATCAAAGCAAAAGACAAGCCGATGAGTGGGAATGCAACGTCATTAAGCGACCTGAACGCTATTGCGAGAAGGACGACGACGACCAACAGTGCGAGGATAACCAACAAGGCCAAATTATCAAAGGTCCCTTGGTCGATATCATATGAAATAAGGTCTAATGAAGCCACACCGTAATTCAAATCAGAAGATTCGGACAGTTGAGCAAATTCAGTTCGGAATTGATCTTGGATGATCTTTCGCTTTTCTTCATCCAAATCAGGATCGATTTCTAAGACCCAGAGGGTGGAAGAGGCTGTTGGAGCACCATCACCCGTCCCGTTCTTGAGATAGGTACAACTCGAATCAACATTCAAATCACTGTGGAGGAGCGCCGAAGATGCATAACGGGCAGCGGAAAGAAGTTGGTCGTCAGCTGTAAGCGAACAAACCGTGTCCTCTTCAAAGAGGAGATCAAGAATTTCGCTCCATGATTGAATTGAATCGAATGATGTGCCATTGGCTTCTTCATCGAGAGCCAATTGGACGATTCCTGGTGCTGTGGTCCAAACTGCAACAGCATTTTGGCGTTTGGAAGATTCGTTCTGCATAAACTCAAGATGTGTATTCATCGTCTGCATATTTTCTATAGAAAGGATGTTTGAGTTGTCATCAGCTGAAACATGAACGAAGAGTGGTCTTGCTTCATTCGGAAAGTATTCATGAATCCGATCGTGTGCATCACTTGAGTCTGAGTCAGGTGCGAAATCTGCGAGGTCGGTATTGAACGTAGGGGGAGAGACGACAAGATGCACGCTCAATGCGACTGTCAACAGGAAGACTGTGACCAGTAACGCAGGAGCCACGCGTTGGAACAAGGACGACCAATTGGCCATTCGTTCCTCTAATGACTCAGTATCCATTGTTCTTGCGACGCAAGGACACTAAAAAAGAGACGGGGTCGATTCTCTCGGAGAAGTGCCTTTCTGAGAAGTTTCATATCCTCTCATGGCTGTATTTTACACAATTTCACGGAGAATCGAGGGAGAAGGTTCAAAACAAAGAGGTAAGTCCCAAGAACGATTGCAATGCCTGTTAAAGTCCTCCTCAATGAAAAGAATGAACTTCGCTTGCGTGTCATTGGTGAAAGCCATACCGCTTTGCAAATGCTCCGAGAACGCCTTAACATCAGCAGTAAGGTCGAATATGCAAACTATTTCCCAGGTCATCCGGAATTGGATGACCCTGAATTTTATATCCGAACAATCGGTAAAAACAACTCTGACAAGGTCTTGAAGGAAATTGTTTCCGGACTTGCAAGTGAATTCTCTAGCATCAGCCTCTGAATGGGGTATTCCGATGACAACATGGACGGATTCTCTCGCAGAATCTATTGGACTTGATGGTTATGCCACTGATACACAAGGTATCGGCGGTGTGTTGAAAGCAAGAGTCGCTGACTTTAGAGTTGAAGAGATTTCCACACCGGTTCATCTCGATAACCGTGGTCGCTTTACAGTTGCTCGAATCATGCTGACCAATTGGGAAACCAATCGGTTCTGTAATACATTGGCCAAAGCCCTCTCAATACCTCGCAACCGTATCTTCTTCGCAGGAACCAAAGACAAGCGTGCAGTGACGCAACAATTGTTCGTCATCGACGCCCCACAAGCCAAGGTTACTGCTGTTGAAATCCCCGATGTTGAAATTGAAGTACTCGGCCGTACCCATCAGAAAATTGGATTCGGTAACCACCGTGGAAATCGATTTACGATTGTCATACGGGGCTGTGCTCATGAAGATGGCACACCAATGGCAGTGGAAGATGCCTTACAAGAAGTCGAAAGAATTCAAAAAGAAATGGCATCCAAATTAGGAGAGGACACCTTTCCGAATTGGATCGGACCTCAACGGTTTGGTGCAGGTCGTCCAGTCACTGCAGAAGTCGGGCGCCATGTGATTTCAGAAAATTGGAAAGAGGCAGCTCTCACCTACATCGCCATGGCTGGTGAATCAGAAAACTCAGATGTTGCGGCATTCCGAAAACATGTTCGAGAGAATGGCCCGACTCTAGAAGGACTTGAATTGGCGCCAAAGTGGCTTGGATTTGAACGCAAGATGGTTGAACATCTACTGCATCGCCCTGAAGATTATATTGGAGCGTTCCGCAAACTACCTGGAAACTTGCAATTGATGACTGTTCATGCTTTACAGTCTGTAGTGTTCAACAAATCACTCCACTCACGTCTCGCAGCAAACCATCCAATTAGTTCTCCTGTAGCAGGAGATTTTGTCGGACGGATTGATGAAAAAGGCCAATTGGATGCACCCAGTTGTGTTCTTGTTGAAGAGCGAACCCTACCTCGAATCATTCGGAATTGCCAACTTGGGCGTCTTGCTCCTACTGGTCCTCTTCCAGGAAGTGAAGTCAAAACATGTGAGGGTTTGACAGGAGATATCGAAAAAGAAATCATTCACAACATGGGATTGACAGATGTCAGTTGGGAAATTGAGGCAATACCTCGGCTCTCAACAAGAGGGACTCGAAGATCTCTGGTTACCAATTTCAAAGAAATGAGTGTTGACAGCGTACCTATTGCCGACGATGACTCAATGGGTGAGCGATGGAAGGCTGGACCCGTTGATAACAGTCGCTGGCACCCAGAAGGCGCCTGTATTCGATTTAGATTCATCCTTTCTTCAGGAAGCTACGCAACGACCTTGTTAAGAGAATTTATGCGATGCCCACTGCATCAATTGTGAGTGGAACTCAAAGAAGGCCCATTGAAAGAACTTCGATTTCACCGACGCCTGGAATTTCGGAAATCTTTCCTTCCAAAGCATCTGCAAGACCTTCACCATCGTTCATAACCACATGGATTTGAACAAATTTGAGTCCGAAAGCCAAAGGTTTGACTTCAACGGATTGAATGTTGTAAATTTCGTCACTGAGTCCTTGAACCGCTGTTGCGATTGCATCAGAGTCGACATTTTCAGTATCCGCATCCGGATTGAGTTTGTATGTCATTGCGACCATGCCCATAGAATCGCCTCAGGGCCCCTGGTATTTGCAACTTGGACAGGTGTAAAGCACACCTTGATTACGGCAACGAGGACTACGTCCGATAGCAGTGCCGCATCCAGGGCATGGGAATGAAGTTGAACCGGCTTCAACAAGTGGAATACCGGACGATGTGCAATTGGCTGCTCTTTCAGTCATAATAGGTCCTCAGGAACAAATGGCCCACGCCCTCCCCTTCTTTATGGTTGCGTGCTGAATCGCCTCACTTTGGCAATGAAAAGGCTTGTGAGGTCTCCGCCAACAATGAGAACAGATCTCACCGCCTCAGCGGCCAAGAACATTCAGACGTCCGTTTCGACCTGTGCTCACGACAAGTTCGCCCTTTCTTTCACGACACCATCCGGATTCAAGCAAGAGAATGTCGCCAACTTGAACCTGTTGTATTTGGTCACCCCACAAGACCAGTCCAACGATACCCGTTTCATCTCGGCCACATGCTGCAGCAACTGGGCCGACATAGTGTTCAGAATAGACCATACGTCGAGGATAAACCCGAAGCAGGACGATTTCGAGTCGGTGAACCGGTTGGTTCGCTTGAAGGTCGATGATTTTTTGACGCCGACTCGTTGTTTTCTTCCCCGTATACTGCGTTGTAGGTTTGTGTTCCATGAGGTGGAATTCACCTCAATGCACATCAATCTATTCGGCTTTCTTTTTTCTCATTGAGAAAGAAGAGGTGATAATGTCTGGAGCTTCTGCAATGTCATCACCACTGAGTTTGAGATTCAAAGCATTTTCATAATTTTCACGGATACATGCTTTTCTAAATTTCCAAGGCATGAAGTTCCTACAAATGAGATACACTTCGGAAGATGAATTTCTTGATGCATGAGGTGAGAATCGGCGAACATCGTAAAAGTATGGTCGAATAACCTCAATGAGTTCCTCGACCCCAACGCCTTGGAACAATTTCGTGACAAATGAACCGCCTTTGCAGAGGAATGGAAGTGAAAAATCAAACACTAAAGTAACCAAGTCCATAGCAAGGGCTTGATCCATATCCCATTTCCCAGTGATGTTTGGAGATATATCGGAAATAATAGAATTCAGAGAACGTCCTTTCAATTCTGATTCGACACGCTGCTGTGTATGAGGCTCTGTGATGTCACCAACAAGAAGAACTGCGCCTTCGACCGGTTGACAACCTTCCAAATCAACTCCAATAACCCAGCCATCTTTACCAACCAATTCAGTAGCCACTTGAGCCCAACCGCCTGGGTGGCATCCCACATCGAGGATAATGTCGCCTTTTTCGAGCAAATTAAAGCGTTCTTGAATCTGCTTCAATTTGAAGGCGGAACGGGCCCTATAGCCGCTGGCTTTGGCCTGTCGACGCCAAGAATCACGCTTGTGATTTTCAATCCAGTGGTCAGCCATGCTCATTCCTCCTAACTCCCCTTCGCCACGCACCTGTTGATGAAACCTCGCTTCTATTCAACCCCTAAACAAAGAGATGAAGGGGGTTGGCATCCTCGGCATGACATGGTGGGAGGGACTCAGTGATGAAACTCCCCACTTTTGTCCTTTCTTGCACATTGTGCCTGCTCATTATGGCTTCGAGCAGTGCTTTAGTTCAAGCACAGGTCATCGACCCATCTGAATCATTACTCAACCCAGTTGCAACAGAAATCATGGGTCGTAGCCTTCTCATTGAGGAAGTCACAACCACATGGTGCCCAACATGTGCTCAAATCGACCCCTATCTCAAAGGTGTAGCTGATTCACATGGTTCGCGAATTACAATGGTTGCCTACCATCCAACAGATGGAGAAGATGCATTTCAGCCTCCCGCAGCCCAACATCGTATCGATCGACTCGGCATTCACCATGGCAATGGAATACCTTCACCCACATTCTTCGTAGAGGGTAAGAATCCTCGCTCCGGCACAGATGCTTGGAATGATGTTCAACGAGACATCCTCGACCTTGAGTTAACCCGCCAAGAGACCTCTACTCTCCAGTTTGAAGTGGTACGCAATGCGGACGGTATCACTGCTCGAGTCATTTCATTTGATGCCACTCTTTCTGACCTCGGTGAATCACAAGTGACCTTCCTCGTCCTTGAACACCAGAAAGTAGTTCCAAGTGGGGTTGTGAACCCTGGGGAGAAAACACGTGACCGAGTGCTGGTTGCTACTGCAGAATGTGGTTTTAACACGACGACAATCACAACCCAACTCGGACTCATCAATGCTGAGGTCAATGAAGGCTGTAGTTTAGATTTTGAAATCACGTTCGAAGATATGGAAGAGTTTAGCATTCTTCTCGTTCATGAAAGCACTGAAGATGCCATTGTGAACTCGGATGCCCCTCTGGGCACCTATGGTGCGGTTGAATTCGCATACCGCTCACGTGTCGTCCCTCAATCGTGGTCGTTTGTTAGCATGGCACTGGTGATCGCAGCCGGTGCAGGCATCATGGCAATATGGCCGCGTAAGAACTGAAATCCCTTGCAATCATCCTTGAAAGTTCGGAAAGCGGCACTAAACTGCCGCATTACGGAAAAGTAGCGATGCAATACTGCGCAGCATTGATAACCTACTCTGCTCATGTAAGTATAATGGCAGAAACATGGGATGACGTAACCAAGGATGGCACTCAACCCCTCAAGGAGTGGGTTGTTGAATACACTGTATTCGTCGATCAGAACACGAATCAGCACCTGAGTATTTTGTATGGCGAAGACCTCGCTGATGTTCAAAGAAACCTCTTGAATGAACTCAGAAAAAGCTATGGCGAAAATGAGCGTATAGACGTCACAGTTCAACGAATGGAAGAAATCCAAGATACCTCGGATTCAGTTGGCTTTGAAGGCTGCTTCACACCTTAATTGGCTTTGGCACGGTAGTGAACTTCAATCACTTCACCGTTTTGCAAAAGATAGTCATCAAAGGTTGTGACACGGTTCTCCACAGTTGCACTTTCCCCTGAGGCATGAACATGCATGACCATTTCGTGAGTCGAATTGACACGGTAATCAAAGATTCCAGTTTCATTGAAATGTTGTCCCCAGATGTCAAAGAATACACCGAGTGGGACATCACCAGCTTCGTTGACTTCAATATGAAGCCTTCCTGAGGCATCGTGAGTGTGAATGACGTGCATGTTGTTTTCATTGCCATTGCAGACAGCGGTTTGAACTCCTGTTGAAGATTCAACGGCATAGGGCGTGTCATCGATGAAAATTTGTAAGGTGACATGGTCATGGCGAGACAAGTCTTCACCATGTTGAACACAATCCAAGGCTAAGGAGTCTGGCGTATCCGCCGTTGATACAACTGGAATCATACTGGAATCAGTTGAATCTACTTGCACATTATCATCTTCAAAAAGACCCTTGTCTTGGGCGTAAAGAATGAGCAAGGCTGCTAAAGCCACTGCGGTGATGATACTCCAAAAAGCCGTTTCTCGATTCATATTCCTAACCTTCTCTAGATGTTATTCCATTCACTTGTCTGGTTCAACCACATCAAGCGAAGGAAACCGATAAATGCTGCAATATTTGCAAGGTGTGCTGTGGAACAATATTGACATATTTTCCCCATCTTGAACTCATAAAAGATGAGTAGAGCGATAACGAAGAAGCCTGCAAAGGTGATGAGGGTTCCGTATTTCAAATATGAAGATGCCCAATCTGCATTCGGATCTTTGGAAGAGGAATAGGCCAAATACAACAGAATACAAAAGACCGCAGCACCAATTCCACCCCATGGGATTCCAAAATATGGGTCGACATTGTAGGTTGAATTACCAATCACGTCATCACAAGAAAGTATTGAATTGGATGCACAAAAGTTTCCGCCTTCACTTATTTTGGAAGAAATCCAAAGTGTTTGGAACGAAACTGCAACACCTGCCAGGCAGGTCAGAATGAGGCCAAAGAAAATTCGTCCTCGCTCACTCCCTAACAAAGGATACCTTTCAGTGAACGGAGTGACCAATGAACGTCCCAAAGGAAGAACCAAAAGAAGTCCAACGATGGTTGGAATAAGATAAATCATCAATTGAAGGTTCGGATCCATTCAAGCACTCTCCCGAGGTACTAATGTGAGTATTGCATCACGAAGTTCTTCACCTTGATGCTCAGAAGAACTCCACGAAATGATGCCATCAGGTTGGATGAGGTAATAGCTCGGTGTACCACCGACCTTCCATTTCTTCATGTTTTCTTGGTCCATGTCATCGATGTAAGGGAAGTTGTGAGCAGTACCTGGTCTTGAACCGCAATCGGAACCGGCACATGTTTCGCCTGAATCAGCAATTTTGTTACGGAAAGCAATCATCTCAGCACGGCTGGAATCATGGCCTTGAATATCAAGTTCAGTCACGCTCGCAATAAAGTTGACAATCGCTCCATCCCATTGTGGATTACTTCCACCAAAGTCATTGGCGCTGACTGACATATCTTCTGCAGATTTCACACAATAAGGACAGTCTGTGTCCATGAATTCAATGACGACCCATTGACCGCTGATATCGCCTTCTTCCCAACTGGAATCCCAATATGACTCTAAATTAAAATCGGTCCAACTACTGCCGTTGTAGAATTTTCCTTCAAGTGCTGGTGCACGTTCTCCTTCTTTGGTGCCTGTGGCAATTGGACTGGTCGTAGCAGCAATAATCATGATTCCAACGAAAAAAAGAGCCATGACTCGAATCAATGCTGTCGTTCGTACATCTGCTTCTTCATCGTAGGTGTGCTTCATTCTTTCATCTCCTCATTAATTCCAATTTCTTGAATAAGTGCTTTGGTTGTGTGACGGATAGCAGCCTCGCTGTTAAACCGGACATCATAGCCTGTCGACATCATCTTATCAATCCCGAGCATTGCTCTTGGGATGTCTCCAGCCCAACCTCGGTCACCACCAGTATATTCGATGGTTGCAGTATGACAGCCCGTTTCTTCAACGACAATTTCAGCAATTCTACGGACTGAGGCAGTATCATGTGAGCCAAGATTGAACAGATTGAGAGGTGCGTCAGTATGTTGCATGACATGGAGTATTCCATCGACGCAATCTTCGACTTCCATGTATGATTTTTCTTGTAAGCCATTCCCGAGTACTTCCAGGCGAGAAGGGTCGGCTTTGAGTTTGTGAATGAAATCAAAAATGACACCATGTGTTCCACGCGTTCCGATGATATTGGCAAAACGGAAGATCCATGCTTGCAAACCGAATGTTCCAACCCAACTGCTGATCAAACCCTCGCCGGCTTGTTTACTTGCGCCATACAAAGAAATGGGCAAACAAGGACCGTGATTTTCGGGTGTTGGAAGTGGAGCATCTTCACCATATACCACCGATGAAGAAGCAAAAGCAATTTTCTTGACATCGCAGCGGCGCATTGCTTCGACGATATTGTAGGTCGCAAGTGTGCCTTGTTTCAAATCGGTATCTGTGATACGAGTGCCAAGTCGGATATCGGGGTTTGCAGCGAGATGGAATACACAATCGATGCCTTCCATTGCAGCATGAACCGTATCAAAGTCAGTAACGTCTCCTTGTACATGGGTCACGGCTCCAGAATCGAGATGTGATTGAATAAATTGCAATTTCCCGCTCGAAAGATTATCGAACGCAACAACACTGTCACCTCGTGCTACCAAACGGTCAATCAGGTGAGAACCGATGAACCCTGCACCACCAGTAACCAATGCTCGCATGGTCGGAACAAGAATCACACATCTATGAGCCTTTGCGAATATTGCTTTCAAGAAACAGCGATGGCTTTGATAACCGTTAACGATATCCTACATGATTACTGCTCAGGATACAACCGAGTAGTGGAGTTGAAAAAATGTCAAAAAAGAATGAAAATACGATGCCTGTAACACAAGATGAAACAACAAACCTACTGGTCGGCTATGTCCGAAAAAGTAACGCTGGAGGAGCCCTAAAAATCTCGATCAACACAGCAGCCTTTTCGGATTGTTCTACCTATGTCACCAGCGATGGACAATCTTACGTCCCATTGGTTATGTCTCTGAACGCCCTGGAAAAAGTTCTCAATGGAGAACGCGCAGTAACAACTGTTTCACAACTTCAAGATTAAAGTTCATTATCTTGATGTCCTCGCGTGTTTCATCGAAATACGGTGCCGCCGACTCAGGGGTTTCGACCCCTGTGTCGGCCTTTCTCTACAATTGCGACAATGTTCCATCGGGATTACTATATTACTAAATAGAACAGGAAACCGCGAACAAGTGGTGGAATCATGCTAAAGCACGTCGATTCGGAGAAATCCTTTATCGTTGCTGGCATGCCTATGTACAATGAGGAAGAAACCATTGGTACAGTCGTAATCACGGCTCTACGCCATGTCGATGCTGTCATTTGTATCGATGATGGTTCGTCAGATTCCAGCGCACGTATTGCTGAAGCATGCGGCGCTACTGTCATCCGCCACCGAGTAAACAGAGGCTATGGTGGCGCTCTCAAGACGTTGTTCATCAAGGCCAAAGAACTCAATGTCGATGCACTGGTCGTCCTTGACAGTGATGGTCAGCACCGTTCCGAAGATATTCCTAAACTCTTGAAACCAATTCTTTCAGGAAAAGCAGATTTTGCAATCGGTTCACGTTTCATCGAAGGTGGAGGTGGAACTGACATGCCAGCATACCGCCGTCTTGGAATCAAAGTCATCACCGCTGCCAGTAATCTTTCGAGTGACCTTGGAATCAAAGACACCCAATCAGGGTTCCGAGCGTTCTCTCGCACCGCTTTAGAACGTCTCCGATTTGATTCCGAAGGGATGGAGCTTTCCTTGGAAATGCTTGAAGATGCTCGAGAAAAGCAACTTGAGATCGTTGAAGTTCCTACCATGATCCGCTATGATGTTCCGAAAGGGTCGAACTTTACTGCTGTATCTCACGGGTTTACCGTACTCACGTGGGCAATGCTTTCTCTTTCACAAAAGAAACCACTTCTTGTGCTTGGAATTCCCGGAGTCGGTCTTCTAGCGACAGGGGCAGCAATGGGGATGAATACTGCACGAGGTGTCACTACACATATCGACAGTTTTGTTGGACCAGGACTCTCAGCAATTTGGATCGGAGTTCTAGGACTCTCACTTATGGCCACTGGTTTAGTTCTTCAAAGCGCTCGTGGCTTTTTGCGTCACTTGCTTGTTCGTGAATTCGGGCTTGATTGAAACGATTGTTTTTGCTCATCTCCCCCTCATTCATGGAGTATCATTCAAGACCCGCCTCTCTATGGCATGAACATGGAGAGAGGGCCCGAAGGCGATAATCTCCTCGACAAACTTTCCTTGTTTCGTAGTCAAGCGAACGAAGTGACGATGCGTCGAGTCGATCGAGTGTATAGCAGCATCCTTGCTTCGCCTGCCACTGTCGTCATACTTCTGGTCATTGTTGCAGCCTTTTTCGCACAACAAGGACTCTCTTTCCAAGAACAAATTGATGGAGACGTCGAAATCTTTCTCCCGGATGGTGCCCCTTCAACAGAATTATTGAAAGAAGTTCGAACTGAATGGTCAACTGATATCGCCATTATCTATGTTCAAACCCCCAATGCGTTTGACCCGATGAGCACGGTGAACATTACGAATGAAGAATATTTACGTGAAATGAGTTGGGTTGAAGGCGATGATGAAAACGCTAACGGAGCAGGATTTACTGGCCGTGGAATCGATTACAGCAAAGATGACCATGGGCGTGACGATGGGGTACTTTGGATTATTTCTCCTGCGCAAGTCATCAAGGAAATCAATTCAGCGGATGGTCGATTTAACAGTTCGATGTGTATGCATGGCATCAATACACGCATCCCACTGGATTTAGATTGTGACGCCCTTCCAGGCGGTGGAGCATACGCCATACCGAACCAAGAGACAATCGACAGAATTATTGAAGAGTCTGATGGCGGTTTTAATGCGTTATTTAAAGACACGAATGATATGAATCTCAATGTCGATAGCGATGGTGATGGCAACACAACCAATGATATCGATGGCGATGGAATCTGGGATACTGCAGCGATCGTCATCGGCATGCACCATGACCCGACCGAAGCGGGTTTCCGTGATTTTAGCCACTTACATGAACATTTTCAAGACGTTATTGACAACCGTTCACAGGACATGCAAAATACTGAAATGACCGTGACGGGATTAACGAAAGTCCTTGAGGATATTTCCGATGCAATTTACAAAGATTTACTCAAAATCCTCCCCTATTCTGTTCTTTTCACAATCCTCATCATCACAATGCTCCATCGCTCACTCAAGGTAGTCGTCATCACTGGAACTCCGATTGTCATGGCACTTGCAGTGACCTTCGGTTCATCGGTTCTTTTGGACATTACATTGACACCGATGATTGTGGCAACATTCCCCATTCTCATAGGGTTGGGGGTTGACTATGCCTTACACATGGTCAATCGGATTGAGGAAGTTCGACGAAAAGAAATCGACAAGGCTCACGATGAAAATGAACGCCGTCGTCGACAAGGAAAGGCTCCAGAAGAGGTGCCTGATCTCTGGGACCCGGACTTTTATCGTGAATGTGTTCTTGAAATGACACGTTCAACAGGTGTCGCCGTTTTCCTTTCCGCATTGACAACCATCGTTGGTTTCTCAGTGTTAATCGCGCCACAAATCGTCACGATCTCACCTATTCGCTCAGTTGGAATCACTCTTTGCATTGGGATTATCTCAACACTCGTGTTCAGTATAATTTTGGTTCCGACATTAGCTTGGATGCTCCGATTCAATAAACGCTCTAACCCTTCGATGTGGAGGAACATCGGCACATGGCCAGTGCGAGGGTTTGTCTTTATTCTTGTAGGGGCAATTGTGGTTACGGGTTGGGGTGTCCTTAACTTGGATGAGATGAATGAACCGATTACTGGCTCTTCAGAAGCTCCGGACGGTATTGCCTCATTGAATACGCTGGCTAAATATTCAAGAGAATTTAGTGGTGGGCAAACCTCTTTGTTTATTTTTGATGCTGAAGATCGTACTGCGGAGGCTGAAGCGAATAAAACTCAAGCCATTCGAGACCTTCCTGTACTGGATGCAATCGATGCACTCGAATACAAAATCGACCAAGTCGATGAAACGAATACAACCAGTATTATCACTTTCCTGAGAACAATCCCTGTTACGATTACGCTTACAGATGGTGTTACTTTGTATGAAGGAAGTCTGTGGGATTTACTGCATGAGCCGTGCTGGGAAAGTAACGACCCGATTGAATGCAATGTCTGGCTTGGCCTTGAACTCACAGGCCAAGATGGGCGTCAAGGATTGAGAAAGGATATGGTCAATGCTGCGGTCGATACGCTCTCTGATGAAGTCCTTTCCATGTTACTCAATGAGCAAGGGACGAAATCCATCGTCTATGTCACTCAACCCTACATGAACCTCAATGTGGCTGGTGGATTACGAGAAGAAATTGATTTGTTATTACAAAATGAACCACCCGTAGACGATAAAACTCGTGCATCTCTCTTGACTGGTGGATTGCCGGTGTCTCTCGATATCAATGACGGTATTCACGATGCACAGACTTCAACGACAATTATCACGTTGATAGTCTTAACAATTCTCTTAGCCATTGTATTCCGCTCGCCTCGACTTGGAATCTATACGATGATTCCTGTCGCTATTGTCATCTTGTGGCAACCATTATTGATGAAGAGTGGTGATGTCAATGTCAACATATTTACCGCGATGATTGGTACAATTGTGTTCGGAATTGGAGTCGATGACTCGATACACGTCATGCATCGTATTCAGGAAGAAGGTGAAACGCCGACGGGCATTGCCAATGCTATTGAAGAAACAGGTCAGACGATTTTCGAGACTACGGCTACAACCGTCTGTGGAATCGCTGCAGGATTCATTGCTGCTTTCCCTGGTCTCGAGAATTTCTTTATGATTATGTGCCTCTTGATCTTCTGTGCTTTCATCACAAGTGCATTCTTACTTCCTGCTATTTTCACAGCCGAACACACCTTGCGTGCAAAAATTAGGGGAGATGGACCATGGGCCGATTATGGAGAGGGGATTGCGTTAGCATCACCACTGTCAATGAAGCCGCTTGAAGCGGTACTCCTTGAAGATTAGATTCGAAAAGTGGAGGGAGTAGGGAGTAAGCCCCTTTCTGTTACCTTTCGGTGACCGCATTCAACTTAGCATCCTACCTGCCCCTCGACGTGCAGTGTCAACAGGGCTGTTTGGACTTGCTCCAACGGGGTTGCTCGTCTCATCGACCACAAGGCAATCTCTGTTTTTCAACATCATTGTACACACCTTGTATCGCTCGTTTCTGCAGCATTGACCTGACCATTTCTGTTCTCTTACTTCTGTAAGCCGTTTGCACTATGGAGAGGGGACTTTCCTCAGAGTCGAACTCTGTCAGCGGCCCTCCTACTCCCTCCACACTGCGGTTAGCATCTCCACTTCAAAGTCTTCGGATGAAGAAAGTGGTCACTTGTAGGGGTTTTCGCCCGGTGATGCCGCTTGCTCTGGCGCACCGTAAGGCCCTAGCATTTGTTGAGGTGGTTTATTTTCAGCACCTGCGGTTACGGAGAGTGAGTTCTCGACTGACTGTTTTTGATTCAGATTCGATGGCCTTGGTTCTGGAGACTTCAATCCAAAGATGAGTAAGCCGAACAATGATACAGTCAACAAGAAGATGATGATCAAGAGGACTGGGTTAATCGAAGAAATCCCAGACAGCAGGCCTTCAGAACGCTGTTCATCGACATAGACTGTTTCAGTTTGAGCCAGAGGACCATTAATGATTTGGAATTCAATCCACATTGTACCTGCTCGGTCAGGAATCCAATCTTTCGTATAGACATAGGTACTGCCAGCCTCAATTTCAATTCCTCGTGCATCAATCCGTGTCCGAGCACCGTTGCTTTCGACCAATTCCACAAAAATCTGAGCATCGCCAGCAGCTAAACCGGAGTTGGTAATCGAAACACCAAGCCGGACTATATCGCCTGCTGCGACGTTGTCGCTTGGCTTCATTTCTGGTGTGCTGAATGTGTATTCTGCAATTCGTTGTTCAAGAACCCAAACTGCGAGAGGAGCGTCAATATCATTGAAAATTGGGTTGATTGCATGCCCTGCCATATCCTGTCCAGTCACCCAAATTCGTAGTTCAAGGGCATCATTGCGCATTGAAGATGTCAATAAGTCATCTAAATCTAAATCTGTAGCACATGGAATTCCATCACCAAAGGCTCGGCCACCGATGAGTGAGAGCGGTTGACTTCCATTGATGACTGATGGGCTTGAAAGACCGATACCTTCGGGGTGGACTGCCCAATGAATCAGTAATGTGTCTTCATTCAATCGATCTTCTTCCGAAATGAGAACTTCAAGATGAAGGGAAGGCCAAGTCGATTCAGAGATGACAATTGCATTCGCCGGAGAAGGTATACCGACGATTACGGGCGCTTGGTCATCGACGATGAACCAAGCGGGAGGTGTGGTTGGTGTGCGGTCTATCGCTCCATTTGGTGGATTATAGAACGAAGTGAATATCCCGAATGAACCCGATGATAATGGCGCTGTAATCGTACCAAAGAAGGAACCGTTCAATGATTCGAATTGTGCATCAGTACTACCGAGTGAGATTTGTAAGTCGAGAGGTTGAATGATCGAACGTGATGAACGGTACCAGCTGAGTTCACCGCTAACGTCAATCTCTTCACGTGGTTGAACCCAAGTCCCCAGAGTATCGACGGGTTCTCCTTGTATCGAATAGGAAAGTGTTTGTGGATCGACCTGCATTTCTCCAGAAAACTTCCAATTGAGTTCAGGCACTGAAAGGGTATTGGATTGTCCACGGAAATCTTTGACAAACACGGAAGGTTCTCGGCTAAGGCTAACATCGGGGTCAAAACCCCATTCAAGTGAAAAATTCACTTCAAGTGTTCCTTCGGATGAAAAGAGGTTATTGGTTTCCGTTGGTAAAAATGCACAGGACTCAATGTCCAGGTAAATGTGGAGACTCGTACATTGTTCTGTTGTCGCCTCCCATTTGAGAAGAACCGGTTCATTTTGGTTTCCAGCCAAGTTTAATTCAATATAAGAGATATCTGAGATTCCATTCAAGTCCCACAAAGGAAGATGCAGCATATTGGATTCACCTGGGTGAATCCACATTGAATCGCCAATATTCCAACTTGCAGGAGCAGTACCAAGTTGAGGTGAGCCATCGTTGTTAACTTGGACATTAAACAACGGCGTTTCAAATGTTCCAGAACCAAGCATCATGTTTCCTGCAGGGTCTGCAACCTCCAGCCAACCACTGAAGAATGAACCACTGAAGGCGCTCGAGGTATCTAATTCAAGCGAATAGGTTCCTTGAACGAGGCTCAAGTCTTCCGGAAGCAGAAGAGGTTGAACCAAGACTTCCTCAGTTTGCATAGCGCCATCGAGATTGACATCGTCAATCCAAGAGCGCCAGAGATGCGCTTTTGCATGAGCGGGTAGAATTGGCCGGTCTGCTACAACAAACTCGATACTGGTCATTGGTCGGGCATCAATGTGGTCAAATTCAGAGACACTCACACCGATCAGTTCAGGGTCGACAGTATCGAATTCAAAGACAACACTGTTTGGAACATCATAGACAACACTTTGGCCACTTAACGGTGAAACATCGATGGATAACGTCACATTTTCTTTGTTGACCGGGACTGTCCAAGGGAAGGTTACCAAACCATTGGTGATGATGGATGAAGATTGTACTTCACTTCCATCAACAAGGAAACGAACCAAAGTTGAACCAGACCGTGGTGATGAACTGAATGGAACATTCTCAAATCCCAGTTCAATTTCGACAATGACATCATCGCCTGGATTGAGGTAAGGTGCTGAAAGCATTGAATGTACGAGGTTTTGATTGACAATAGCCCAATTCTTCACTGCGACATCATTTTCAACACCATGAGAAGATCCGAGTCCAAAATTCATACTCACTGGAAGCATTGGCCCAGAGGGTGAAATAAGATTAACTGAAACGGAAAGAGATTCTTCATCATCCCATTGTTCAGTAAATTTGAACCGATGGTCAACTTGTAAAAAGGAACCACTTCCAAGCATTCGTATTTCGCCATTCGCACCATTTTGAAGCCATATCATTGAGGTGGCTTGGTTCAAGCAACCGTTGATTGCTGAACCAAACAAAGGGAGTGAAAGAGTTTGACAACGGGTATGAGATTCTGTCGTTTGGCCTTGAAGATGGAGTTCTACAGTCCAACCATTGGCTTTAACATATGATTCAGCATCATTGACGCCTAAGTTTGAGAAATCAAAGGTACTGGTTACTTCAATCCAATCCGTCGAAGGCGTGAAGGTGTCGGTTACATTTGAGACGACGATTGAAACCGGTTCAATCGAGCTTTGGGTTGATTGTTGAACCACAGTAAGTCGGATAGCACCAGATGAAGACATACGAATCGGCACGGATAATTCCTTTGTACCACCCAGAGGTGTTACCGACTGCAAGGCGTCATTGAGTGCAATAACGACTGCATCAGTCGAGGTGAATTGTAAAGCAAGCGACGTGTCATACGGTGCAAAGAGTCCACCAAACCAGACTTCTGTCGATGTGGAGGATGAACCAAGATGGAGACTCACCTCAACCATTGGAAGCCCTTCAACGCCTTCCGAAGCAGATGCTTGCGACAAGGCATTATTCATTGCCGTCAGTTCGCTTGAGGTGAGTTGGACCACCTGGAGGTCTTGCAGATTTGGCAAGGATGAAGACATGAAGTCTTGACCATTAATCGACATTGTAACAAAGGGTGAAACCATTTGCTGCAAAGGTGAAGATACGCCGAACTCAAAGGCATCAGCACCTGTCGCTGGAAGAAGGAAAGTAAACGCTGCTGAGTTCGAAGGTGAAGAGGCACGAGACTGCCACATGGACCCGTCTTTCAACCGATCTTGTATGCCGAGCCGACCAATGCCATCGCCTTCGAGCGACCAATCACTGATCCCATCCATTCCGATATCGATGCGTAGGCCATCCGCCACGCTGGTTCGAATCATTTCAACATCGAATGTATTCAGCGTCCAACTTCCTCCAGTTGATTTTGCTCTGAATTGAACAGTGAAGTGCGGTGAAGTGAGCCATTGAGTTCCAGCGTTGAGCGTGACCCAAATGGTTCCACCATCGAGGGAGTATTCCATCTCACCATTTCCAGTCAGTGAACAATTTGAGTTAAAGCCTGCAAATCCTGAACGGATGTTGAACTGAGAAGAAAGTAAGGTGCCCGAACCAGATATCTGACCCGGAGACCATGCGACACTTTGCAATTGCCAACCCATTCCTGTAGGGTCTTCTTCAAAGTTTTCGACCACTTTGCCTTCGAAGTGAAGTCCATGAACAACAGGGATGCCCCCGGATTGGCTCTTCATGTGAATACTGATTCGAACACTTGGATAAGTTTCCCAATCGATCATCCCGAGATCTACTGACTTCGAAGTTGAGTGTTCGAAACCAGGGATGGCTTGACTTGTTGCTGCATCGAGTAAGCGCCATTCAAGGACCTCTCCCGATGGGACTTCAGCATCAAGATGAAGATAACCAAATGTTCTCATTTCACCTTGACCAACCATCGAAGGACTGAAAGGTGCCGAGGTCCAATTCCCCTCACCAGATGAAACGCCTGTGCCACTCGGCATCACCGAAACGTCATCAATATTCCAACCTGTATAGGTCACTGAACCATCAGTTGTACCGATTCCAAATCGGATTTGGAACGCTGGATTGTTGGCGACATAATTTGAAATGCTGATGGTCTGTTGGTAGAAGCTACTGTCGGAAGTATAACCAGAGGAATATACGGTAGCCCAAGAACCTGTAGGACTTTTTACAGCAACATATGCATGGTCATAACTGGGACTTTCAACACCGAGGCGTTTCATAAAACTCAGTTCCCATGAACCCGAGCATGAAGAACAATTCATCACAGGAGATGTAGCCCAAATGGTCGAACCCATGTTATTTGGATAATTACCGTTGTAGGTGTAAATCGCTTTCGCGCCATTGGCTACGCCATTGGCTTGTCCAAGACCACTGTCGTAGCCCCAAAGCCAAGAAGGTGAACCAAGTGTCCAACCGTGATTTGCATTTTCAAAATCCCATTCCCAGCCTTGAGGTAAAATGGTGAGTGATGAACCGTTTACATCAACTCCATCATAGACGGTATTTGTCGAAAAGTCGAGGGATTCGGTCAGAGAATATCCTGTCGATGATGGAAGTCGTGCTGATTCGAGATTCAAATCAAGCGATTGAATTGCTTCACCATCAATCACAGCAAGTCGTGTGTTGGAATTTGCTCCATCGGGGTATGAGCCAATGGAAAGCAGATGTGACTGACCCACTTGCGTTGGAGTATTCAGTGAGACTTCATCATCGGAAAGAACTTCTTCAGGAGCGATTGCATATCCTTGCATAAGCGTGGAAAGGAGGAACAAAGTTACCACTGCAAAGCAACGAAGTGGCATGGCTCTCACTGACCCCATATCACACCCACGCCGCCTCGTAGGTCAAAAGTCTTCGGCAACCATATGTTCATCCCGTAGGGATGGAGAAGAATGATGGTACGATTGGCACAATGCTCAAGGACTTGAGTCATAAAACCCCAATTATGACCGATGTCGAGACGCTGAAAAGGGATGCTGGAATTGCTGCTTGTGCCTATGTAAGCAGCGGCATGAAAGTCGGCTTAGGTACTGGTTCAACGGTCAAATACACCGTCATTGAACTTGGCCGCATGATTGCTGAAGAAGGTCTGGAAATCGTTGGAGTTCCGACCTCATTAGCAACTGAGAAATTAGCAACTGAAGTTGGAATCCCCTTAGTCAAACTCTCTGATATCGATGGATTAGATGTCGTGATCGATGGAGCTGACGAATACGACCCCCAATTTCAACTCATCAAAGGTGGCGGTGCTGCTCTTTTACGAGAAAAAATTGTCGCTCAAGAATCCAGTGGCATGGTTATTGTAGCCGATGATAGAAAACGTGTTGAAACACTTGGTGCGTTTCCACTCCCAATTGAAGTTACACCCTTTGCACACCAAGCAACCATTCGTGCTCTAGGTCGAGTTTTGGATTGCCGCGTAAATTGTCGAATGGCTGGTGACCATCCCGTCATCACTGATAATGGCAACATGATTGCAGATGCCCATTGCGGCCCTACAATTCAAGACCCTGTTGCAATGGAGAAGGATATCCTCGATATTGCAGGCGTCGTTCAAGTCGGTTTATTCAACAATATGTGCGATGTTGTCGTACTCGCAGGAGCAAACGGGGTTGAAACTTTTGTCAATCCAAATGGGCGTCTGAAGTGAAGTTCAATCTCTCAATTGTTAAATACGGGTGGTTAAGACCGTAGGATGGGCCTGTAGCTTAGTC
>Ga0308019_10000753_pt1 | contig 20127 bp, 21 predicted proteins | sample Neamet284_FD_203135 | JGI IMG/M metagenome (GOLD analysis project Ga0308019, IMG submission 203135) | Marine microbial communities from water near the shore, Antarctic Ocean - #284 | ecosystem: Environmental > Aquatic > Marine > Unclassified | place: Southern Ocean | collected 2014-10-01 | reverse complement strand
CCCTAATAGACCTGATGGCAAAAAACTCATCATAGCGGGATAGGCAAGGTCATCTCCAATTAAATCTGGAGAAACATTTGGAAAAGCTAATGCTAATGAATCAAGATTTGGAAAAACAATTAATGAAGAAAGTGCAACTAAAATCCACGGCCAAGGTCTTATAGCGTAATGCATGAAATTAAACAAAAGAGTTGCCCAGATAGCATTTTTTTCATCTTTTGCTGATAACATTCTTTGAGCAATATAACCTCCACCACCAGGCTCAGCACCAGGATACCAAACACTCCACCATTGAACTGCCAGCGGCAGAATTAAAACAGTAATCAGTATATCTGTTTGAGGATCATTAAAACTAAAATTAGATATTACAGGAATAACTGGTAGTTTAGGAATTACAATTGGATTGGAAATTAAACTACTTAAACCTCCAACTTGAGGAAGATTTACGATCACAATTGCAGACCATATTGTTGCCGTCATAGCAAGTATAAATTGGAAAAAATCAGTAATAATAACTCCTCTTAACCCCCCTAAAGCGCTATAAAAAACTGTAATCACTGCTGCTGACACAAGAGTTTGCAGCGGTGAAAAATCAAGAAGAATACTTCCTATTTTAATAGCGGCTAAACATACAGAAGCCATTATCATTATGTTAAAAAATACACCTAAGTATATAGCTCTGAATCCGCGTAACATTGCCGCTCCTTTACCTCCATATCTAATCTCATAAAATTCTAAATCTGTTAACACTTCAGACCTTCTCCATAATTTTGCATACACAAAAACAGTCAACATTCCTGTTAAAAGAAAGGCCCACCATACCCAGTTTCCAGCAACTCCATTTTTCCTAACAATATCTGTAACAAGATTGGGTGTGTCTGCTGAAAATGTAGTTGCAACCATCGAAATCCCTAATAACCACCATGGCATACTTCTTCCTGAAAGAAAAAAACTATTCACACTTTTTCCAGCAGTTCTACTTGTCCATAAACCTATAAAAAGAGAAATAATAAAAAAACTAATTATTATTATCCAATCAATCATTTCAAGCTTCATAAAGTAATTTTTAAAGGCTAAATATATGTTTATTCATAATTAATATCAAAACTATGTGTTTTAAATCACCTAAAAAATCATATAATGTTAATGGTTACTTAATAAAACAGTAATTAGTTTAGATATTTGTAATTTTAAATTATGAATATTATTTTAAGAAAACTCATTTTATCAACTATAACTTTTTTTAGTTTGTGGTCGTTTGTTTTAAGTGCTCAATCTGAAAATAAAAAAATCTCTCTATTTAATTCTGGCAAAACTCCGACACTATTATTAAATGCCACCCCAAAAAAAGATATGTCACTTAATTTTAAATTGAATGATTTGAATCTTAATGAAAAGAATAGTTCAAAAATTAACATGATGGATCAAGAAGCTTTTATCGATCCAAGTGAATACTACACCTCTAGAATGAACAAGAAAAAAGGAGAAAAAAATAAAAATGCTGATTACTTCAAAAATGACATGTATTTGGGCGATTTTAAAACTGGAGAGCAAAATATAAACGTAGTCTTGCGAGATCATGAATATCCTGACGGAGATATGATTCAAATAAGAGTTAATGATAAAGTTATCATAGGGAGTATTGTGCTAGAAGAGAGTTTTAAAGGAGTAAGTATTGAATTAGAAGAGGGCTTTAATCGAATTGATTTTATAGCATTAAATCAGGGTGAGAGTGGTCCTAATACTGCTGAGTTAAAGGTTTATACTCATTCTGGAATGCTTGTAGGTTCAAATCGCTGGAATTTGGCTACAGGTGTAAAAGCAACTTATATAGTTGTGAAAGAATAAGGGGTTTTTGTAAATTCCCCAAATGAACAAAATAATTTCATCCTTAGAGCTATTACTTTCCCAACTGATTGCTCCGCTAGAATGGATAATGCTATTTTTTGTCCTTGGTGGTGGACTTTATCTACTATTTTATTCAAGAGCTTATCCGCTTACTCAAATAAAAAGAGCCTTTAGTTTATTACTTAAAAAAGAAGAAGATCAAGGAATTTCAAGGTTTCAAGCTTTATCAGCTGTACTTGCTGCAACTGTGGGTTTAGGAAATATCTCCGGTGTCGCTATTGCTATTCATATGGGCGGACCAGGTGTTTTAATATGGATGTGGCTAACGGCTATAATTGGCTCAATTATAAAGTTTTTTTCATGCTCCTTGTCTGTTCAGTTTAGAGAAAAAGAATCAAACGGTGATCCTTTGGGAGGACCAATGTATTATATGACTTTAGGGATTAAAAAATGGGGTAAACCATTGGCGATATTTTTTTCTATTGCAGGTTTTTTCGGAGTTCTTCCAGCCTTTACAGCTAATCAACTAACCCAAACATTCATGAATGTAATTGAACCTAATCAATATATTTTATTAGGTGATTTGGGTTGGAAAATATTAATAGGTATAGTTTTATCAATTATAAGTGCTACAGTTATTTTTGGAGGCTTAAAATCAATAGTTAAGGTCACATCAAATTTAGTTCCATTTATGGTTTGTTTATATTTTTTAATGGGAGTTTTTATTTTAATAAATAATGCCTCTGATATTATACCCACATTCAAGCTAATCTTCTTTGAAGCATTTAACACTAATACTGCTGTCACTGGAGGCTTTTGGGGCTTAGTTATATTAGGTGTTCGACGAGCAGTATTTTCTAATGAAAGCGGTGTTGGAAACGCACCTATGTACCACGGTCAATCTCAAAGCTCTAATGGAACAGATGAAGGATTGGTTGCAATGTTAGGCCCTTTACTAGACACAGTACTAGTTTGTAGTATAACAGGACTAATTGTAGTAATAAGTGGAGCATATAAAATACCTGATCTCAATGGAATTGTTCTTACTCTTGAGGCTTTTAGAATACTATTTTTTGGGTTTGGTGATGTTTTACTTTTATTTATGGTTTCAGTTTTTGGAATTTCCACCTTATTAACCTATTCATATTACGGAGTAAAATGTTTTGGTTTTTTAACACATCCCAAATGGGGAAATTTTTATAACTATTTTTATATAGGTAGTATCGTCTTTTCAGCTATAGTTACAGTAGAGGTTGTAATTGGTCTAATTGATTTAGCATTTGCACTTATGTGTATACCAAACATGATCGCTATTCTATGGCTATCTCCCCATGTAAAAAAAGAAATGCGGTCACGTAACTGGATTTGAACTACTGTTGACCTATGGGAGGTGGTCCATCGGGAACCATTCCATTGTAAATATACTCTCCTTTCCTAGTTTTAAACTCTTCTTTAACTTCATCAATAAGTTTTGGATTTGTAAACATATCTACCATTGTCATACTTAAAGCCTTTGCAGCTTGCATCATGCCCTTATGACCTATTGACATTCCACCGCATGCAACGACTGCCCATGAGTGCCATGGCGTTCCTATTGGAGCTGTAGTTGCACCCATTCTAACTACAGGGACTATGTAGCTAACATCTCCAACATCAGTCGATCCTCCCCCTGGATTTTCAAGTGTCTCTCTTAAAGGTTTGATTTTGCCATCAATTCCTAATTTAGGTTTCATTGTAGCCTCTTGAATTTGATAAGCAAAATCAAGTTCATCCTTAGTATAATTGATGTCGCCTAAAATCTCGAGATTCTTCTGAATAGCTCTACCTCCGGCTCTGTTTGGAAGGAGTTCGTGTATTCCAGAAACTAAGCGAACGCTATGCTCAACATTGGCCAAAATAGCAGCCCCACTTGCCATTTTTTTTACTTGTTCATAAACAGGAGTCATGCCCTCTCGTTTTGTGTCTCTGACACGAACCCAAATTCTAGAGTAATCAGGAACTACATTTACAACTTTTCCAGCATCTTGAATGTCATAATGTATTCTTACTGTTGGTTTTATATGTTCCCTATAAGAGTTTATTCCATGAGCATAAAGCTCTAAGGCATCCGAAGCACTTCTACCATTCCATGGATCAGCTGAAGCGTGTGCAGATTGTCCATAAAATTCAACTATAAAATCTACCAATGCAAGTGAGGTTTGAACATCAGCCTCAGTAGTGTCAGAAGGGTGCCAGTCTAAGCAAACATCTAAATCATCAAATAATCCTGCCCGAGCCATCCAAAGTTTTCCAAAAAACTTCTCTTCTGCTGGAGTTCCATAAAACTTTATAGTTCCTTTTAACTTGCCTTGTTCTATTAGTTTTTTTATTGATACCGCTGCACCTAAACTTGCAGTTCCAAATAAATTATGTCCACATCCATGACCTGGAGCTCCTTCAGTTATTGGATCTTTATTAGAAGAGGTTTTCTGCGATAATCCAGGTAATGCATCAAACTCTCCTAAAATCCCTATTACAGGGCTACCAGAGCCATATGAAGCAATAAAGGCAGTTGGAGTGTCTGCAACTCCTTCTTCAACATTAAACCCGTTGTCCTTTGCATATTTAATTAATGCTTGTGAAGAAGTGGATTCCTGAAATGCAATCTCCGCAGCCTCCCAAATAGCATCGCTTATTTTTATTAGCTCTGATGACTCGTCATTCAAAGATTTTATTACTTCATTTTTTAGTTTTTTAGTTTTTTGAGCATAAATAGAACTCGCAAAAAGTAATAGAAAAGTGATAAGTTTTAATTTCATGACATTATATATAAATGATTATTAATTAATAAAGTTAAGGCTTTGGTTTTTTTTCAATCAATAATATCAGAATTAAAATTCCAATAATTCCAAAAAAGAATCCTAATAAAAATCCTAATTGCCTACTTCTATTTTTCTTTTCAGAGAGATAGGCTCCCCAAGCTCCCAACGCAACTCCAATTGCCATTGAAAAATAAAAAAAAGAATTACTCATTTTTTCTAAATCTTAAATTAAATTTTGAAAAAATTGCATAAAGAAGAATTCCAAAAGGGCCTAACATGAAAGTGCAAATCAAAGGAATAATAACAACTAAATGAGATGTTTTTCTTTTCTGAGAATCTTGAAGGATCCATGCGCCCATCCAGAAATCAAAAGCCAAATAATGTATCCACCCTGCAGCAGCTGATTCTGGTGTAGAGTTTTTGAAAAGATCTAAAATCCCATCCAAAGATGAAAAATCTGCTTGAAATATATTAGGAACTTGACTTAAGAAAAAAATATAACCAAAACTCAAAATTAATGGCACATATGGATAGCTTATTAATTTTTGAGTGATGTTACTTTTAGGGATAAAAATCATAAAAGCCCAAAAAAACAACATTGATGTGTTAATTATTGTAAATATAAATGATGTCATAAGTTTTTGTAATCTAAAAAATATTACCTTGAAGAAGGTGTTATAAAAAATTAATGTTGATCTTCAAAGATATAAAAGGAAATAGAATTGATCCACTAGAACATACACTGACTCTATTAAAAAAATATCCTTATCTACAGATTCATATAGGTGCCGATTCACAAAACTTGGGAAAAAAAACTGTTTACTGTACTGTTATTGCATATAAATTAGGCAATAGAGGGGTTCATTATATACTAAATAAAAGAAAACAGCTTGTTATAAAAGATATGTGGAGCAGATTATGGCATGAAGCAGAGTTGAGTATCGATACTGCTGAATGGTTAAAGCAACAAATAAAAGTAAATATTGAGATCGACATGGATTATAACGATGATGAAGCATATGAATCAAACAAATTAATTTCTGCTGCAAAAGGTTGGGCCAATTCTTTGGGCTATAAAGTCAATGTTAAACCTCAAATACAAATTGCTACAAGAGCTGCAGATTACAACTGCAAATAACATAATACTTAATTGCCATTTTATTTATAATCGTTAATTTGTGATCAATGAAAAATATAATTCTTATATGCCCCTTATTGGAGAGAAATAAATGGATCACCATTTTTAAAAAATTAATACCAGATTGGGAAATACAATTACTAGAAAGTATCAAAAATAAAGATTTAATTGACACTGCTCTAGTTTGGAATCATCCCAGAGGGATTTTTAAAGAATTCAAGAATCTTAGTCTAATTTGCTCTCTTGGCGCAGGAGTTGATCATCTGATTTCCGACTCAGACATTCCAAAGAAAATTAAAATCACAAGAATAGTCGACCCCTTACTTTCCTTTTCGATGTCTAATTATATAATTATGGCTGTTCTTCAATATCATCGAAAGTTTGATAAATACATAGAAGATCAAAAAAATAAAATTTGGAATCATGATTTAAGTCCCGAAATTAATATCTCTATTGGTATTCTTGGATTGGGCAATCTCGGAGGAGATGCTGCTATTAAACTTAAGAATATTGGTTTCGACGTTTATGGATATAGTCCTAGTCCAAAACAAATAAATGGTATCACGTGTTTTTCTGGAGATAAAATGAATGAATTTTTAAAAAAAATAAATGTTTTAATCTGTACTGTTCCATATACTCCAAAAACCCACAATCTTCTATCTAAAAAACTTTTTAATCAATTACAAAACCCTACTTACCTGATTAATGTAGCAAGAGGAAAGGTTCAAAATGAAGCAGATATTATAAGCGCTATTAATAAAGGATCACTTACAGGTGCATTTTTAGATGTGTTTGAAAAAGAACCACTTCCCGTTTCAAGTCCACTTTGGAATCATAAAAAAATTAAAATAACACCACACATAGCTAGCGTTACAAATGCTGAAGCAGGAGCAAAGCAAATAATAGAAAATTATAAAAGAAACTTAAAGAATAAAAAGCTGATTAATGAAATTGATTTAGGAAAAGGATACTAACTATTTTTTATTGCCATCCCTATTTTTTCAGGCCCAAAACGAACTAAATCAGTAACTGGAAGATTGGTTTCTGATTCCCAAAAATCAATTGCTTTTTTAGCAGAAGCAGAATCAAGTTTAACCGTATTTAATGATATCCCAACAACCTTAGTCTCTGGGAAAATACCGCAAGCTCTCACAAGTGATTCATTTAACTCTATAACTTCATTTAAATGAGGAATTTTTATGTGCTCTACTGGAGGTCTTAAATAAGTCAAATCAGCCCGATGACATAAGATTAAATGTGTAGGACAACTCCCTCTCATTAGAGGTAAAGTAGCTGAACTTCCAGGATGTAATAGTGATCCTTGACCTTCGATAAAAATCCAATCACTTTTGGATTGTTCCATAACCATTTTTTCAACAGCCCCACAAGCATGATCTACTTTATATGCATCAAGTGGAATACCATTTCCTGTGACCGTAATTCCAATTTGACCAGTCGCTATAAAACTACTTTTAATTTTATTTTGTTTGGCCCACTCGTTCAACTCAAGACTTGTAGTCATTTTGCCAGAAGCCATATCTGTACCTATACATAATATTCTCTTATTGTTTATTTTAATAGCCTTACCTGTAGCTATTTGTGGGGTAAACTGTGGAATTCTTACATCCCATATCCATTGATTAACCGACAATGAGTTTTTATATTTCAGAGCTAATTCATCGTGAAGACCATTAATAATTGATAAACCTTTAAGAATAGCATCATCTATTATGGAAAACCATGAATCAGGAATTTTCCCGCCAGAATTTGCAATTCCCAAAAGAAGAACTTCTGCTCCTTTATCAATGGCACCATCAAGATCACCTACAACCGGAACACTTCTATTAATTGGAAGACAATCTTTAGTGTTTTTACCAGCATTTTTAGAATCAATCACTGCAACAATTGGATTTGGAAGATACCTAAGTGCTCCATAGCCCATTTTACCATTTTCCGTGAATAAATGGCCCTCCATATATATTGCAACTTTTGAAGAGTTATTTAGCATTTTATTTGATTTTCATTTATTAAAAAAGCTCCATGACCACTAGCAATTCTAGGCATTGTTACTCCATTAATCATTTTTGCTCCCGATGCTGGATCTGGCTTAAGATTATAATGAGAATCAAGATCAATATGATCAATGTGGCCAGAAATAGAAGCAGCTGCAGAAATGGATATAGAAGATTCACTCATGCATCCTATCATTGTTTCAAGTCCGTAAGCTTTAGCAGTGGATAAAACCCTTAATCCTTCTGTTATCCCTCCACTCTTCATTAATTTTAAATTAACGCCATCTACCCATTCTGAATACTCAATAATATTATGTGAAAATCGACATGATTCATCAACAAATATTGGCAAAAGCCTGTTTTTATATAATATTTTAAGATCTTTTTCCTTCCCTTCAGCTAAAGGTTGTTCGACATAATCACATTCTCTTTTTGACAACCATTCAATCATGTATAGTGCCTTTTCAGTATCCCAACCCCCATTTGCATCAACTCGAAGACTAATATTATATGGCTTTATACTTTCTAAAACTTGATTATACATGTTTTTGTCAGCATCAATTCCTTGTGGAGATCCTAATTTAACTTTAAGATACTTTGCTGAACTTTCATCAAATAAAAGAGGGATTCTTTCTCTAGCAGACTCAGGACTCATGATTCCCAGAGTTACAGATGTTTTTGATTTAGGGAGAGGTAATCCAAGCAAGTCATGAAGTGGCATATTTGCTTTTTTAGCTTTCCAATCCCATAAAGCTATATCTAAACCTGCATATGAACAAGGTGATATTTTTAATTCACGACTAATATGTTCTATTTCAGAAATTGACTTATCATTAATATTAGTTTCAACAAGTCTTTGAAGTTCTGAAATCACTTGTTCTGGACTTTGAGCTCCCTCATTTCTTCCCGGTGCAGATTCACCCCAGCCAATAATACCGTCTTTTTCGACCCTAATGAAAACATTATAAGAGTCTCCATGAACTCCACGACTTATTGCTAGAGGAAATCTTTTTTGTAATAAAACTTTCTGGAAACTAATTTTCATTGTAGAATCTTTTAGGTTTAAAAATATATGCTTTAATAAAATTAAAAATATCTTTGTGTTGATAAGTAAAAATAATAAAGAATTTTAAACCTTTATTAAATTATTTTGTCAAAGGAAATATTTATTTTATCTAAATACATTAATTAAAAATGAAAAAATCACTCATAATCCTTTTATTTATTCCATTTTTTTTGAATGCCCAAAAAAAAATTACTGGTACTGTTGTAGATATTAATAACAAGCCTTTAACAGGAGTTAAAGTTATCATTGAGGATAACCAAGGTGAAACGTTAACTGAATCTAACGGAGCGTTTTCATTAATCACAAATGGAGATGGCAATTTACTATTTTCTAAAGTTGGGTTTTCAGGACAATCAATACCTTTTAATTCATCTACATATGCTCTTAATATTACAATGAATGAAGTAAAAAATATTATTGATAAGGATAAAAAAACTAACTCACTCAGAAATATAAAAATAATTTCTGGGAGAGATTTAATTGAAGTTATTGCTGGAAGAATAGCAGGAGCAAAAATCCAATCTGGTTATGGCGGAAATAAAAACATCACACTTAGAGGAAGACAATCTTTCAGTACAGGTTCAGATGGTGTAATATGGGATATTAACGGAATGATATACAACTCTCCTCCTCCCCTAGATATTTCACAAATCCGTTATTTAGAAGTTTTAAAAGACATGGCTAGCACAAACAGGTATGGCTCACAAGGAGGCGCAGGAGTTATTATTTTGAAGACTGAAGTAACCAAAGCAGAATACCAAAGCTCAAAAAATCTTTGGAATGCTCCACCCCCACTCACAAAAGAGGAAAGAAAAGCACTTAAAGCAGAGAGGAAAGCTAAAAGAAAAGAAAAAAAAGAAAAAAAGAAAAATAGTTAGAATTTAATTCTATGAGAAATTTACTTTTTATGAGCACTTTGTTTTTATTTTTAGGATGTAATTCAAGCATTACTAAAAAACAAAACTTATCTGATCTAGAATCTCTTCAACTTAAAACTTCTTTTGTAGATTTAGATAACAAAAAAGTAGATTTAAATTCCTACAAAGGGAAGAAAATTATCATTAATTATTGGGCGACATGGTGCAGTCCTTGTATAAAAGAAATGCCGGGGCTATTAAGAGCTCAAAATATTTTAAAAAATCATAATTACACTTTTTTATTAGTTTCTAACGAAACCATTTCTAGAATATCTAACTTTAGAGATGATAAAAAATATGATTTTAATTTTTTAAAATCTTCTGGGCCAAATGAAATACTTGGAATCTATTCTTTGCCAACATCATATATTTTTGATGAAAAAGGAATGAAAATTGAAACCATTGTTGGAACTCTTGTTTGGGATTCTGAACAAACAATAAGCAAATTAAAAACACTATAGGTGAAGAAATTAATTATCACTTTTACTTTACTAGCTTTAATATCTTGTCAAGATAAAGACGATTTTATAAAAGATATTCCATTTTTATATGGGAATAATAACGCTCAACCTAATTTAGTTTCTTCCAACGGTTCTTTATCATTATCATGGATTTCTCTAAGCAATGAAAATAATGCCACATTAAACTTTAGTCAATTTAAAAAGGGGAAATGGATTAAACCTAAAACAATTGCTAACGGTTCTGACTGGTTTGTTAACTGGGCTGATTTTCCTGCTCATGCAATTAACGAGGATTTAATAATTACTAGTTATTTGAAGAAATCAGCTTCAGGAACATATACTTATGATGTGATTTTAAATTTACAGAAGTTATCTGGAGAAAAATTAAAAGATGATTTTAAATTAAATACTGATGGTATTCAAGCAGAACATGGTTTTGTTAGCATAGTCCCTAATAATAAAAAAGGTTTTTTTATCACTTGGTTAGACGGAAGAAATACCATCCAAAAAAAACCAGATGGAGACCACAAACCCATGACAATTCGTTTTGCGGAAATCACCAATAAGGGTGATATTATAAATGAAAGCGAACTTGATGCAGCAGCATGTGATTGCTGCCAAACATCAATAGCTGCGACTAATAAAGGACCTATCGTTGTCTACAGGGACAGAAGTGATCAAGAGGTGAGAGATATTTACAGTGTAAGAAATGTAAATGGGGTTTGGAAAGATCCTAATCCAGTTCATAATGATGGGTGGATAATAAATGGCTGTCCAGTAAATGGTCCTAAGGTTGCTGTAAAATCAAAAAATCTTGCTGTCGCTTGGTTTACAGCATCTGATGATAATCCTCGAGTAAACGTTTCATTCTCAAAAACCAATGGTGATTCTTTTAATACTCCTTTAAAGGTAAACGATCATAGCGCAATCGGCAGAGTCGATGTCGCGTTTTTAAATGATGATGAAGTGATAGTCAGTTACATGGAGGTTGATGACATTAAGGCGTATTTGAGAATAAAAAAGATTTCAGTTAATGGGGAAGTTTCTGAGCCGATTACAATATCTGAAATTGATGGAGGAAGGAATACTGGAGTTCCTCAGCTAGAAATTATAAATAACGAAATATTTATTGTTTGGACTATTTTTACAGATGGAATGAATCAATTAAAATCTGTAAAGTTAAGTTCAAAAAGCATCTAGTTGTTTTATTATAATAATCACTAATTATGATAATGAAATTAATATTTCGAACTATTTCTAATTAAACGGTTCATCATAATTAAACTTGTCAATACTCCTATCAAATTGGCTAGGATATCAAAATAATCAAAAATACGATTGTTGGTTAAAACTGGTTGCAGACATTCAATAGATAAGCCAATAATAAAGCAAATAATGAAAATAATAGTATTTAAATTTTTAAATATATATTTTCTCAGATACATCGATAAACTAATAGCCTGAAAACCATATAGAGTAAAATGGCCTATCTTGTCTGCATGAGGAATAAACCCTGGGATATCAGGACTTCCTGGAACTATAAAAAAACTTAAATAAATAATCAAAATAAGGTTTATAGCTGAAATAAATTGCCAGTTGAAATTTTCAATCTTCATAATTGAGCTAATTTAATTAACCTCCCTTTTAACTCCTAAAATTATTACTTAGTTTTAGTAATTTACAAATTCAATAATTTTAATTTTTATAGTAATATCCAATTTTAACCATAAAGAATAATTGTTTTCCATTATTTTGTTATATTAAACCTTTCTTGTCTTTTAAAGTCACATAATAAATTATAAATAAAAATGGTTACAATAAATAAATTCATTTTTTCAATACTTATATTTTTTCTTGTACCATCTGCTTCTGAAAATACTATTCAAGATTTTCAAGGAAAAGCATATTACTTTTCAAAATCAACACTGAATTTAGGAGGTTGGGGGGCTAGAATGAGCGAAGCTCAAAAAAAACAAATGCAAAGCCGACTTAAAAATAGACTAGAGAAAACATTTATATTAAGCTTTAATAAAAATGAATCAATATTTGAAGAAGAAGAAAAAGTTGATGCAATTTCTGGAGCTACCGACACATGGGGAAGTAACTTCTCACGAGGAAAGCAATATAAAAACGTGAAAGAAAATAAACTGATTCAAGCTCAAGAATTTTACGGGAAGCGTTTTTTAGTTAAAGATGAATTACAAAACATAAAATGGACCATGGCTTCTGAGTCCAAAAAAATTGGAAAATACATGTGTTTTAAAGCAACTGCTTCAGTTCCATCAAAAGAATTATCATGGTATGCCTTTTCTTGGGGAGACCTATCTTCTGAAGATGATAATGAAGAAATTGAAATGGCTGAAATAGTAGCTTGGTATACACTTCAAATACCATTAAAACATGGTCCAGCAGAATATTGGGGTTTACCTGGATTAATTTTAGAAGTTAGTGCTGGTGATACAACAATGCTGTGTTCCCAAATAGAATTGAATCCTAAAGATAAAATTGAAATTGAAGCTCCCAACAAAGGAAAAATAATTACTAAAACAGCATATCAATCTACCTTAAAGGGTAAAATGCTTGAAATGAGAGATAATAGAGGAAGAAGGAGAAGAAATTAAAAAGCTAATATTTCAAATTAATTTCATGAAAAAAATATTACTAGTTTTTCAATTATTATTTACTATTTACTCACATAGTCAAATTAAACTTGAGGGGGTTGTAACTGATAGTTTAAAAAACCCACTTGAACTTGCAAGTCTAGTTGCTATTAATGAAAAAACAAGTGATCTAGAATCTTACGTTATTACCGACCTGTCTGGTAAATTTAAACTTCAACTGAAAAAGAATACCAGCTATAAAATTCAAGTAAATTATATTGGATTGAGAACCATAGAAGATGTTATTCAAACTAAAGAATCTAATCTGTCCAAAAACTATGTAATGTTAAAGGGCATTGTTTTAGATGAAGTAATTGTTAAAATTCCCATCACGGTAAGGGGAGATACTATTACTTATGATGCAGACTCATTTAAAAACGGATCTGAAAGAAAATTAGAAGATATAATAGATAAACTTCCAGGAATTGAGATCAATGAGAATAATCAAATTGAAGTTGAGGGGAAAGTTGTTAATAAAATAACAGTAAATGGAAAAGATTTTTTTGACGGCGATACTAAAATAGCAACTAAAAATATTCCTTCTAATGCAGTTGATAAAATTCAGGTGTTAAGAAATTATGCAGAAGTAGGACAACTAAGCGGAGTAAGGAATAATCAAAACAATGTTGCAATTGACATAAAGCTTAAAGAAGGAAAAGAAAGCTTTTGGTTTGGTAATATTACAGCTGGATTAGGAAACTCACCTACTGATAATCTATACTTATTACAGCCAAAGTTATTTTATTACAGTCCCAAGTATAGCATCAATTTTATTGGTGATCTTAATAATATTGGAGAAGTTGCACTCACCCGAAGAGATATTTTTGGTTTTGGAGGAGGCTTTAGGGCTCCAAGTAGTCAAAGTGGAACAAGTATAAATATAGGAGACAATAGTCTTAATTTTTTGACCAATGGAAGAAATGCTTTAAAAACAGAAAACAAATTAGCGACTGGAAATTTTAGCTACTCGCCCAATCCAACTCTTGATCTTAGTGGGTTTATGATTTACAATTCGACTCAAATTTTATCAAACGAAATTAGCTTAATAAGATATACAACCCTAGGAATTCCCGATGAAGCAAAAGAACAAACGGGTAAAGAAGAGTCAAATCAAGGATTATTAAAATTAAGTGCTTCTTTCAAACCAAATTTTAATAATCAAGTTGATTATGATGTTTTAGCACGTGTGTCTAATGACTTTCAAAAGCAAGACATTTACTCTTCAATTCTCGGCAATACAACTCAATTAGAGGAGGTAACTCCATATTCTATTAATCAAAACTTGAATTACTACTTCACTTTAAACGAAAATAATATTTTTGCTTTCGAAGCCCAGCACCTTATAAAAAATGAGGATCCTTTTTATAATGCTGTCCTAGAAAATGATCCTGATGGAGATGATGCTTTTGATAATACAGCTGAAGCTTTGGGGCTCGATAATTCTTTATTAAGTTATAATATAGGACAGAACAGAAAAATCGAGTCTAATCAATTAGATGCCAAGCTTGATTATTATAATATAATATCCCCAAAAAGTAATATAAATTTTACGCTAGGAACTATTTTAAGTCGTCAAGAATTTAACTCAAATATTTTTCAGTTCTTAAGTAATGATTTTAAATTTAAACCTACTCCAAATATTAATCAAGGTATAGGCTTCAATGATACTGAATATAACTTTAGTGATATTTATTTAGGAATTCATTATCGTTTTAAAACTGGCATATTTACTTTTACGCCAGGTTTGTCAATACATGCATATGGCAATAACAATTCTCAGTTTAACAATACAATAAAAGATAATTTCATAAGATTTCTCCCTGATTTTGAAACAAGAATACAGCTAAAAAAAGGAGAGTCTCTAACTCTAAGTTACAACATGAAAAATCAATTTACTGATATAACACGTTTAGCTCAAGGGTTGGTTTTAAATGATTATAATAGCATTCAATATGGTGCACCAGATCTTCAAAACGCGTTATCTCACAACATTAGCTTGTTTTACAGGAGCTTTAATCTTTTTAACTACACTAACGTCTTTGCTAGAGCTGCTTATTCAAGTAATATTGATCAGATTAGAGGCTTAACAAATTTTGAAAGTGTTATTCGTACTAGTACTTTTTTTAATTCAAGTTTTGCGGATGAAAATTTTAATCTTTTTGGACGAGTACAAAAAACTTTTGGTAAAATTAGAACAAGTTTAAGAACAAGTTTCAATTATAGCAAGATTAATCAATTTATTCAGGGGAGGCAATCACTTAATAAGGGGTTTACTCAATCTTTCACCCCTGGAGTAAGAACTAATTTTAGGTATGCTCCCAATATTGAAATAAGATATCGCTATTCAGTAACAAAAAACAACCAAGGGAATCGTGAAACAAAATTTATTACAAAAGCACCATCAGTTGATTTAGATGCATTTATATTAAAGAAAATCACTTTTAGAACTAAATACAGCTACACCACACAGAACCAGGGAGCTGGTGAGCCTCAATCATTTCAAAATTGGGATGCTTCTCTATCTTATGTGAAAGATAAAGATGCTAAATGGGAATATGAAGTTAAGGCATCTAATATTTTAGATATTGATGCGCAGGTAAGAAACAGTGCAAATAGTATTTCCGTATTTAGCTCAGAAACATTTATTCAGCCCAGATTTATTACTTTTAGAATAGTATACAGGCTATAACACTAGATTAAATTATCTCAATAAACTCGATGTATATTATTAATAGGTAAAACTTATTTACATCCCTCTGTATCCAATTTAACGGATACTAGTTTATATTTGAAAAAATATAATATGATTTTTGGTTCGTCTAAGGGTTTTGATAATATTGATCTTCATGGGATTCGTCATAAAGAAGCAATGGAAATGGTTCGCGAAGCTCTAGAGATTAAAAAATCACAAGGATCTTTTTCTTTAACTATAATTACAGGAAACTCTTCTGTTCTTCAAAATCGAATATTTAAAGAGATTTTAGAATTAACTCAATTTAATTATTATATACCTTCTTGGAACTTAGGACAAATAATTGTAGAATATGTAGTCTTATAAATGTAAACCAAAAAAATACTAATAATGAACAAGATTATTATTGAAATCTGCTGTAGTTCAATAACTTCATTAAATAATGCTATTAAAGGAAATGCAAATAGAATCGAATTGTGTCAAAATTTATTAGTTGATGGTTTGAGTCCATCTTCTGAGTTTATAGAAAAAGCTACATCATCTTGTAATCTTCCAATCCATATATTAATCAGACCTAGATCTGGAAATTTTTCTTACAATATTAGTGAGGTTAAACAAATTGAAAAAGATATCGAACGCATCAAAGAATTTCCTATTCAAGGAATTGTTATTGGGGCACTAAATAATGATAAATCCTTAGCTATGGAACCTTTAAAAAAATGGAGGAAAATGTGTCCTGATCTTGATTTTACTTTCCATCGTGCTTTTGATGTTGTGAAAGATTGTGAAAAGGCTATCCAGCAATTAATTGATTTAGGATATGATCGTATTTTATCTTCTGGTCAAAAACCAAAAGCAACTGATGGATTAAAGTTGTTAAATAAACTGAATTCTAAATATTCTAATCAAATATCTATAATGCCAGGAGGAGGAATTAACGACAGGAATATTCATGAGTTTTTGAATTCCGGATTTAGACAAATTCATCTTTCAGCTAAAGCTCAAAATGAGGTTACTGATGAAGATCCAATTTCTAATCTTGAAATAATTAAATCTGTTATTAAAACAACTTCTCTTTATAAATAAAGCTTATTATAGTTTTTAGAGATTCAATTAAACAAGTTCAGCAATTCACTATATTTGATAGACCATAAATAAATTTACATGAAAAAATTATTAATATTATTAATATCGATTTCACTTACTGGATGTTTTTCAGGAAATGAAAACCAAAAAAAAATCATTGATGCGGATGCTAAGTTACAGCGAGATCTAGAAATGTATGAAAATGTATGGAATACATTTATATCTGGTGATACTAGTGTTATGAATGAAAATAATTTCACTAAAGATATTATAGTGGTTACTGCAGAGGGCAACAAGGTTGGGATTGATCAAGCCCTGGAACATTATAAAAACTATTTAACTGCGTTTACCGATCTTGAATTTAATATAATTGATGCATTTGGTCAAGGAGATCGAATTGTTAAACACTGGAATTTTAAAGGAAAACATACGGGAGATTTTTTTGGCATACCTGCTACTGGAAACTATTTAGATTTGTCTGGAACAACAATAGTTACCATGAGAGATGGAAAGATAGCAAAAGAGCATGATTTTTTCGATATGAAATCATTGCTTGACCAACTGACTATATCTGACGGTGAAGTCGTTACCATTGATGAGTATCAACCTGTAAATTAGTATAGGCTTTTAACTAGATAGATTTTTTGATTTTTATCAACTCAGCTTCTAGTTCTTCAAGAACAAATATGTAAAGTCTAAGTAGTGATACCCTGGTTTTAAAATATTTCATCTGAACTAACAAATTTGATTTTAATTGCATATCGTTATCAATCGAATTGCGCAATAGTTCCGAATAATTTTTAAGTGTAAGTTTTTTATTGACTCCAGCCATAAATAAATCAGAATGGTTAAGAGTTAATAAATTAATTAATTGTTCTTTTAGTGACTTTTCATACTCAACGGTGGTCTTTATATTAGACAAATTAAAAGTATGAAGTCTTGTTAAAATTTCTTTCAATTTTTCAGATTTAATATATTTAATATCACCTGAATTAATCATTGAATTATATCTGTTCATTGGCGGTTCAAAGTCCCTGTAATAAATTAGATTAAATTCAATTCTACTTTTACTAGAAGTAATTTCTTTAATTGATTTAAAGTTAAATTTTTTATTTAAAAATTGATTGTAAATATTAATATCCTCGTTCCAGGTTTTTAATCTTACCTCAGAGTATTTTTTAATTTCTTCAACCTCCTCCTTAATATTATTCAAAACCTTTATTCTCTCCTTATTATTTGCAGTTTGAATTGATAATTGATTAAACCAAAATGAAACTGTAATCCCAAGAACAATTACAATAAAATCAAATAGATATCTTACGAAATATTTTTTCTGCATTTATTATGATTCGGTTATTTATAAATATATTAAATTAAGCCATATAAAATAACTCCTTTCAAAATGAATGAAGAAAACATCAATAAGATAAAAGAATATAGCAAACAAACAGAGCTCTACAAAAGCAGAAGATTGTTTAATGATAAGGGTGTCTTAGTTGAAAAAAAATGTGTCGTTTGTAAAAAATTTAAAAAAACTAAAGATTTTCGAAAAGACAAAAAAGAATTAGATGGTTTTTATAATAAATGTAAAGCTTGCAGATAGTAATATTAAGATTTGTGTTTTATAAAATATAGACCTAAAGTCGAGTCTGATATTTATGCAGTTCAAAATATCTTCCTTTGGCTTTTAATAATTCATTGTGTTTTCCTCTTTCTAAAATCAATCCATTCTCAATAATTAAAATCTGATCTGCTTTTTGAATAGTACTCAATCGGTGAGCAATCACAAATGTTGTTCTATTTTCCATTAAAACAGTTAAGCTTTTTTGGATAAACGACTCACTTTCAGTATCTAAATTTGAGGTTGCTTCATCTAAAATAACAATCTTTGGATTTGCCAAAAGTGCTCGTGCAATTGAAATTCTTTGCTTTTGACCTCCAGAAAGCTTCACTCCTCTTTCTCCAATAACTGTTTCTAGACCTTTCTCAAAACGATCAGAAAACTCATCTACATAAGCCCCTTTAACTGCTGAAAGAAGCTCTTCTTTTGAAGCAGATGGTCTTGGAAAAAGAATATTTTCACGGATAGTTCCTTCATATAAAAAGTCATCTTGAAGCACAACTCCTAGCTGACTTCGAAAACTTTGCAAGTTAACTTTAGATAGATCGACTCCATCAATTAATACTTTTCCAGAAGTTGGCTTAAGGAAAGCTGTAACCAAACTGGCTATTGTTGTTTTTCCTGACCCAGAAGATCCAACTAAAGCAATTACAGAACCTTGTTTAGCTTCAAATGAAATATTATGGAGCACTTCTATCTTGTTGTCATAACTGAAAGAAACATCTTTAAATATTACTTCTCCTTTTAAATTATCAAGTTTTAGAACTCGTTCTTTAGGATTATTTTCATCTTGTAATCCCATTAATTCTTGTGTTCGATCTAATCCTGCAAAAGCTTCAGTTAGTTGACTTCCAATGTTACTCATTTGAACAATTGGGGCTATCATAAAGCCTAGGAAAAGTGTAAAAGAAACAAACTGTCCATAAGTAAGGGTGTCATTCATTATAAAGTAACCACCAATTCCCATTATTCCTGCAGAAGCCAACCCTATTAATAATGTTGCTGCACTAGTCATAAAGGCTGTTGCAGTTAAGCTTTTTTTGACATTTTGAAATAACTTATCTACCCCTCTTTCAAAAACTAGTAGCTCTTGATTTTCAGCATTAAATCCTTTAATAACTCGAATACCATTTAAAGTTTCAGTCAGTCTTCCAGTAACCTCTGCATTAATTTTCCCGCGTGCTCTAAAAATAGGTCTAATATATCCAAATGCTTTCAGTGCAATAATTGCAAAAATAATGACAGGAACTAAAACAAATAAAGTCATTAATGCATTAATATTAATTAGTACAATTAACGAAATAACAGCAGTAAGACTTCCACCAATTAATTGAACTAGCCCTGTACCAACTAGGTTACGGACACCTTCAACATCAGTCATTATTCGTGAAACAAGAGCTCCAGATTTATTATTATCAAAAAATGAGATGGGAAGTTTTAATAGCTTCTGCTGTACCTTTGCTCTTAATAAAGAAATTAAATGTTGCGCCTCAACACTTAGTAGTCTTGTTAATGAGAACGCACTTATTGACTGAAAAACTAAAGCAGAACATACAACAACCAACAGAAGAGTTAAAGCATTTGTATCCTTAGAAGGAATAACATCATCAATAAGGTTTTTACTTGAATACGGGAGAACCAGCCCTGACAAGCTTCTAATAATTATTAAAAAAAGACCTAAGAAAACAATTTTTCTTCTTGGCCAAATAAATTCTTTAAATGCCCAACGAAATGAAACTTTATTTTTATTCATATTTTTCAAAAGTAGACTAAAGATTATATTAAATATTAGCGAGACATGGTTTTATATTTTATTTTATCCAAG
>Ga0308019_10000746_pt1 | contig 20229 bp, 18 predicted proteins | sample Neamet284_FD_203135 | JGI IMG/M metagenome (GOLD analysis project Ga0308019, IMG submission 203135) | Marine microbial communities from water near the shore, Antarctic Ocean - #284 | ecosystem: Environmental > Aquatic > Marine > Unclassified | place: Southern Ocean | collected 2014-10-01 | reverse complement strand
GACCGCACATCCTGCATCATTCAACCAAGAAATAGCGGTTTCATCTTCAGCTCCAGGTTGAAACCAAACTATTGGCGGTGTTTCTAATTCCCTGAGAAGTAATTTCTTAACTTCATTACGGGCACGTTCTGGAGCAAGAAAAAGAACGAAAACCTCTATTTCCACACCTTTCTCAATATTAGGTCTAATTGGTATCCCTGAAATCGTAGCCCCGGCATCACGAGGATGAATTGGAACAACTCGCCATCCTCTTTGAGACAATTCACCCACAGCTGTATGTGCAGTTCGCTCTTTATTCAGTCCAGCACCAAGAATATGGATGCTTCTTGAATTGACTAACCTAGATTCAGTATCCTCTTTTACTACCATCACAACTCATCTCAATCTGAATATCTACATTGACCACTGGAAATTAAATTAATTCCGAAGTTTCGAAAGGGCATGGTTCCTTCCAATTTTTCCTCCGCACTTGGGACAAGTGACACTCTTCATATTCACCCACTATTCAGTTTGTTTTGTATTTTCCCATACAGAACGGTACCTAATTACCTCAGGTTCATCTGCAGAAAGATTGGCTTTGATAAAATCTATCTTCTTTAAATCAGAACCTATTGAATCTATAAATTGATGAGAAAGTGGCCAAGGTGGACCTTCAAAAAACTCCTCACTTTCATTTAATCGACCAATACAAACCAGATGACCTGATGGTGCAAGTAGCGGAGCAAGATTAGGCGCGGCCAGAATACGAAATGGCTCAGGTATTGCTTGGAGAATATTTACTTCGAGAACTAAATCGAAGATTCCATTCCAATGTTCAGGGAGTGAAAGAAGATCAGCGACCTGCCAGTCTATATTTTCTGTAACATAGTTTTTTTGTGCCCATTTAACAGCAGATGGCGATATGTCGAATGCAGTAACGTCCCAGCCCAGTTTAGATAAGTATGCAGCATCTTCTCCAAGGCCACAACCAATAACTAAAGCTCGCCCTCTAGTTTTGTTTGCCAGTACCCATTCGACAAGGAAACGATGTGGTGTACCATTTGACCAAGGAATCCAATATTCGTTCTCATTTGCTGTAGCGTAAAGTTCCTCAAACCAATCCAAAGAGTTTTGATCACCTTCATCTCTGATTCTGAGAGTGTTCTGCCTTACCTCATCCATGAAGGTTGCACCCCATATGTGATTTATCAGCACTTCTGAATTAATACTCAATCAGCCTAATCAAATACTAAGGCCAATAATATATGAGGGGGATTGAGAAGTTGCCTACATTTCGGAGTGAATTTTTTATTCAAACTACTCATTGTTTATCACAATTATTATTTTAGAAACTAATAGTATTAGTTTATCGACTGCATCGAATCAGATGGTACCCATTGAGTTTTAGCAGATGCTTAGGTCGAAAGGCCGTACTGACCTCCGCGCGATACTACATTTCGTCTTGTTCAGTGAGAGGTCTATCAATGTCAAATTTTGAATCTTTAGGTTTATCCGATAAATTATTGCGTGCTATAAATAATGAAGGTTATGAAACACCAACGCCAGTTCAAGCTCTTGCAATTCCTCTTCTATTAAATGGAAGAGATGTACTTGGAGTGGCACAAACTGGAACAGGTAAAACCGCAGCATTCGCACTTCCTATATTACAAAAATTATTAGACAAAAAATCCCCTCAAAAACGCAATATTCGTGCTCTTATCCTCTCCCCTACAAGAGAGTTAGCGGCTCAAATCGATCAACGATTCTCCGTATATAGTCAATATATTGACATGCGACATAAGGTGATATTTGGTGGAGTAAGCCAAAAACCACAAGTTCAATCATTAAAGAGAGGTATTGATGTATTAGTAGCTACACCTGGAAGACTCCTAGATCTAATGCAACAAGGACATGTAGACCTTAATCATGTGGAATTTTTCGTGTTAGATGAAGCAGATAGAATGCTGGACATGGGATTTATTAGAGATATTAAAAAAGTATTAAAAATACTTCCTAGAAAAAGACAAAATCTACTTTTTAGTGCTACGATGCCTTCTTCAATAGCTAATTTGGCAAATTCCTTCCTAAACAATGCGGAAATGATTGACTTAAGTCCTAAGGAAATAACTGTAGATAGAATAGAACAAGCAATATTATTTGTTCGCAAGGAAGATAAACGTAAACTAATAGTTGATCTCATTAAAGAAAACCAAGTCAAGAGAGGAATAATATTTACACGTACAAAACATGGAGCTAACAAGTTAGTAAAACAACTCGATAAAGCCAACATCGGTGCTTTAGCAATACATGGGAACAAGAGTCAAGGTGCACGGACAAAAGCACTTGCTCAATTCAAGAATGGAAGTACAGCACTACTAGTTGCTACAGATATCGCTAGCCGAGGTATTGATGTAGAAGACGTGACGCATGTATTCAACTATGACTTACCTAATGAACCTGAAAGTTATGTCCACAGAATTGGAAGAACTGCACGCGCTGGAAAAAGTGGCATAGCATATGCGTTCTGTGATGATAGTGAAAGTGGCTATTTAGTCGGTATTCAAAGACTTATTGGGAAAAAAATTCCAGTAATTGATGACCACTCGTATCATTTTCCAAAAGCTATACCTACGCCTAATCAAAAACCAGGAAAAATAAAGGTGAGTAAAAAAAATCATGATTCTAAACAAAATCTAAATAAAAATAATAAGAAGCATAGGCCACAAAGAAGGAATAGAAATAATAATAATAACAATAATAAACGTTCAGAATAAATCCCCTGAACGACTTTTTACTTTAGATGCTTAATAGATACAACGAAAAAGAAATTTGATTCAGCAAAAATGTATGGCTTACACGGAAGTCTCATTTGATGAAGCTTCAGAAGTAATTTCTTCAGCAGGATTCTCAGGTTTAATTAGTTTAGAAAAGTTAGCTGGGGGTTGGGCTAATTCAAACTATATTTTAACCCTGAAAAATAATGAAAAACTTGTACTTAAGATATGGAATGAACAAACTCTTGAAGAGGTTGAGTATCTTCTATCAATGACTTCTTACTTATCTATTAAGGGCGTTCCTACTCCTGCACCAATTCCTTTCAATAATGGTCAATTAATGAATGTTAAGGATGGATTAGCATGGACTCTTTTACCCTTTATTGAAGGAGATTGGTTAGAACCTAATCACCCCTCATTATACCACCTTGGTAAGATTCAGGCTAGTTTACACATGACTCCTCCTCATAGAGATTTAAAGTCAGATTTTTCAATGGGGCATTCACTATTTGAGAAACTATTTTCAATAGCAGATGAAAAAAATCAATGGACAGACTTTTTAGATATGTTGAAAATTGAAAACTCAAAATTAAGAGACAATATCGAGGATCTACCTAGAGGGATAATACATGGAGATTTATTCCCAGATAATGTGTTGGGTAGCAATGAAAAAGTATGGGCAATACTTGATTTTGAAGAAGTTTGTTATGATATTTTAGCATTTGATTTAGTAATGACTTTCGTTGGTTTTGGTTGGGAAAATGGTGAGCCTATCACTGAACGATGGGAATCATTACTAGAGGGTTATCAATCTGTACGGAAATTAAGTAATGCAGAAATAAATTCCTTGCCTAATTTACACCGTCTAGCGACCCTATCAATAGCTGCATGGCGTTATTGGCAGTTTGTAATAAATTTACCAAATACTAAACATACCGATAGATATCTAGAAATGACTAAGCGACTTGATAAGAAATTACCATTCTAAGTAATATTTGATTTCCTAATAATTATTACCATAAGTCATCATAATGAGTAAATAGTTAGTGTTACAATAATTACTTAGTGTTGAAAATACAATTAACAGTAATTAATTAAAGTGAGTGTAGATATAAGCATTCAGTGTAATTATGTCTACTTTTGGTTTAATAGCCCATACCCCCTTGAGCATAGTATGAAAGCCGTGATAGTCGGATATTCCCGTTCCCCTTTCACTCCTGCTAAAAGGGGTGAATTAGCCAAAACAAGACCTGATGATATAGCTGCAACAGTAGTTAATGGACTTCTCAAAAAAACCGGTATTGATCCATCTCTTATTGAAGATTTAATTGTAGGTACAGCTTTCCCCGAAGCCGAACAGGGTTTCAATATTGCACGAATGGTTACTTTTCTTAGTGACTTACCAGAAACAGTCCCAGGTGTCACAATAAACAGATTTTGTGGATCTTCAATGCAGGCTATACACGATGCTGTTGGTAGGATATCAATGGGTGCGGGTGATGCATTTATCGCAGGTGGTGTTGAATCAATGTCTAGGATTCCAATGACTGGATTTAATCCAATGCCGAATCCAAAACTTAGTCAAGAATACCCCGAAGCATTTACTTCCATGGGTGTTACTGCTGAAAATCTTGCCAAAAAATATTCAATAGATCGAGAAGCACAACAAAAATTTGCTATAGAAAGCCAACAACGTGCCTCTAAATCTAGAAATTCAGGTGCATTTGAAGAAGAAATAATAACTATTGATACTGGAAATGGTATCGTCGATTCTGATGGATGTATCCGTCCAGAAACAGATTCTGTAGCACTTTCTAACCTTAGTCCTGCTTTCGATATTAAAGGAACTGTGACTGCAGGAACTGCCTCGCCTCTAACTGATGGTGCTGCCTTTGTATTAGTTTGTTCCGAAAGCTTTGCCAAAGAAAACAAACTGACTCCATTGGCGAGAATTTTGAGTACGGCAGTATCCGCTTGTGCTCCTGAAATAATGGGAATAGGTCCTGTTGAAGCAACACGTAAGGCTCTAATGAGAGCAAATATATCACTTGATGAAATAGGTATCATAGAGTTAAATGAAGCTTTTGCTGCTCAATCACTCGCCGTAATAAGTGAATTAAAACTTGATGAATCGAAAGTAAATATCGAAGGCGGAGCTATCGCATTAGGTCATCCACTAGGTGCAAGTGGTGCAAGAATTACAGGTAAAGCGGCACAGTTAATGAGTAAAAATAACGAGAAATATGCACTTGCTACTATGTGCATAGGTGGTGGTCAAGGAATTGCCACAATTTTAGAAAGGATATAGGGGTTCTAAAATATGACTCAAACTATCAAAAAAGTAGCCGTCATAGGAAGCGGAGTGATGGGTTCAGGTATAGCTGCTCACTGTGCGAATGCTGGATGCGAAGTTTTGCTGCTAGACATTGTTCCTAATGGGTCATCTGATAGAAATATTTTATCTGAGGGTGCAATAAAGAATATGCAAAAATCTAATCCAGAAATGCTTATGCTAAAGAGAAATACAAAATTAATTTCTCCAGGTAATATAGAAGATGATCTATCTAAATTAAAGGACTTTGATTGGGTTATCGAAGTGATAGTGGAAAATCTTGAAATTAAAAGAAATTTATACAAAAATCTGGCTAAACACATTGGCTCTGATACCATATTGTCTTCTAACACCTCTACAATACCACGTACAGAACTTATTGTAGGTATGTCTCCGGATTTATCTTCAAGATTTTTAATAACACATTTCTTTAATCCGCCGAGATATCTACCCTTACTCGAAGTAGTAAGTTCACCTGATGTTAATGAAGAAGTTTTACAGAGATTCTGTTCATTTGCTGATTTAGATTTAGGTAAGAGAGTGACAATGTGTAACGATAGCCCAGGGTTTATCGGAAATAGGCTTGGGATTTATTTCATTCAGCGAGCATACAAAGCAACAATTGATCATGATTTATCGATAGAAGAGGCTGATGCAATGCTCGGTAGACCAATCGGTTTACCTAAGACAGCTGTATTCGCCTTGATGGACTTAGTAGGTATTGATTTAATCCCTCATGTAACAGGAAGTCTTGTATCACATCTTCCCAAAAATGATCCATTTCATGAAATTGCCGGTGCGGGTAAAGATTCAATAATTTCTATGATTGAAGATGGATATACTGGTCGCAAAGGTAAAGGTGGTTTTTACCGACTTAACAAAGAAAATGGTAAGAAGGTAAAGGAAGCAAGGAACCTAGTCACAGGAAAGTATCACGCTGCAAATCGTAGAGCTGGTTTTCCTTCAGCAAAAATGGGAAAACGTGGAATTTCTGCAATAATGGATTGTAATGACAAAGGAGCGGAACTAGTTACAGATGTATTACTAGATTCACTATCCTACGCTGCCTATGTAGTACCTGAAGTTAGCGATGATATTTATGCAATAGATGGTGCTATGAAGGTAGGATATAACTGGAAAAAGGGCCCATTCGAAATGATGGACGCTATAGGTACTAAATCAATGGTAAAAAGACTTCAAGAGTCCAATAGAGCAGTCCCTCCTTTCCTAGCTCTAGCCGCAGAAAAAGGTTCATTTTACAACATTCAATCAGGAGAAATCACTAGACTTACCCCCGAGGGTGAAATGATTATTGTAGAAAGATCTGAGGAATTCCTTACTGTTGCTGACCTCAAACGTCGTGGAAAACCATTGAAGAGAAATGGTTCAGCGAGCATATGGGATATGGGTGACCAAGTTTTACTAGTTGAGTATCATACAAAAATGAATGCTATGGATCCAATGAATATGGAGATGCTTCTGAATGCTGTTGATATGGCCGAAAATGGAGATTGGAAAGGAGTAGTGATAGGTAACGATGCAGCAAATTTCTGTGCAGGAGCTAATCTTGGATTAGCTTTGTTTGCAGCAAATCTAGCTGCATGGAAAGATTTGGACGACTTTATTGGTTTAGGTCAAGATACTTATCAAACATTGAAATACTCAGAAGTACCTATTGTAGCTGCTTCTGCAGGTCTTTGTTTAGGTGGTGGAGCAGAAGTGCTAATGCATTGCGATGCAGTGCAGGCACATTCAGAATCTTATGTGGGACTGGTAGAAGTAGGTGTTGGTATTATTCCAGCTTGGGGGGGTTGTAAGGAATATTTAGGACGCATCAAAGAGTTTGGGCTCTCCTCTAATGGACCGATGGGTCCAGTAATGAAAGCATTCGAAGTAATTGGCACTGCTCAAGTAGCAAAATCAGCAGAACAAGCTCGTTCAATGGGTTTCTTGAGTCCTACTGATGGTATAACTATGAATAGAGACCGACTGCTTTCTGATGCTAAAAAATTACTAATTAATATTTCTGAAGGATATACTCCGCCAGAACCAAGAACTTACTCATTACCAGGTAAATCAGGTAAAGCTGCATTGCAATTAGCTGTAAATGATCTTGCCTTAGCAGGTAAGGTCACACCTCATGACATCATAGTAACTAATGCCTTAGCAGAGATATTGACAGGGGGAGATACTGATATCACAGAATTATTGGAAGAAGACGATATACTTTCTATGGAGAAAAAAACAATAGCAATGCTAGCAAAAAACACTGACACATTAGATCGAATGCAGCATATGCTTGAGACAGGTAAACCACTAAGGAATTAAGGTGAGAATATGGTAGAATACAATGCACCAAAAAAAGACTATGATTTCTTATTGAATGAAGTATTAGATGCGATTCCAATAGTCCAAAGGTTAGGTTACTCAGAATTTGACAAAGATTTTCTTTCCATGCTTACTGAAGGTTGGGGAGAACATGTCAAAGAAGTATGGCTACCAATTAACCAATTAGGAGATAGAGAAGGTTTGAAGTTTAATGATGGGAAAATATCAATGCCTCAGGAATTCAAAAATGCCTACAAAGAAAGTTCAGATGCGGGTTGGTTATCGACTGGATGCAAAACAGAACATGGAGGAATGGGAGTGCCAATTTTCTTTCAAAGTGTTATTTGGGCTGAATTCGGTACTTCAGCGAATATGGCCATGAGTGTTCTTCCTGCACTTTCAGTTGGTGTATACGAGATTTTAGCAGAACATGGTGATAAAGAGTTGTTAGATTATTTTGCTGAAAATATTGCTACAGGTAAATGGTCAGGTACAATGTGCCTTACTGAACCTCATGCAGGGACTGATTTAGGGATGATATCCACCAAAGCAATACCTCAAGACGATGGATCATACCATGTCACTGGAACTAAGATATTTATCACCTATGGTGAGCATGATATGACTGAAAATATTGTACATTTAGTTTTAGCAAAAACTCCTGATGCACCAGAAGGAACTAAGGGTATTTCTTTATTCTTAGTCCCTAAATTCATGCCATTAGAGTGGAAATCAGAAGGGCTTTCGGGAATGACTAGCGAACTTAATTCAGAATATAATGGTGTCACATGTTCAGGAAGCGAAGAGAAGATGGGAATCCATGCATCGCCTACCTGCGTCATGAATTTTGAACAGAGTATTGGGTGGAGAGTTGGAGATCTATACGCAGGTATGCCCCTGATGTTTGAAATGATGAATCGAGAACGACTAGCTACTGGTATGATGGGTATCGGACTAGCTGAGATCGCATATCAGAATGCTTTATCTTGGGCTAAAGAAAGACGGCAAGGTAGAGATTTAAGGGGAACACAAGATCCGAATAAGGCTGCTGATAACATCCTTGTCCATCCAGATGTTAGAAGAATGTTATTAGAGGCTAAAGTCAACAATGAAGGTTGTCGGGCATTAGCAGCATGGACTGGCATTCTTTTAGATCAATCGCACAGTGAAGACAAAGAAGAAGCTGAGATGGCTACAGCACTAGTAGCTCTATTTACGCCAATGGTCAAAGCACATTTCACTGATCTTGGTTGTGAAACGGTGAGTACCTGTATGCAAGTAATGGGAGGCGCTGGTTACTGTAGTGAATATGGTGTCGAACAATTTTATCGAGATGTACGAATTTCTAAGATATGGGAAGGGACGAATGGGATACAAGCCTTAGATTTAGCAGGACGGAAGGTTACTCAAAACTTAGGTAAAAACCTAAGATATCTCATGTGGCCTTTGACTGATTTCATTAACGAAAATAAAAAAGATCCACAGATGGCAGCTTTCAATAAACCACTACACCAAGGTGTTAGAGGGTTACAGCAACTAACATTACTAATGGTCGCAGAGGGACAAGCTAACCCACACTTCCTTGCTGCCGGAGCCACTGATTATTGTAGATATTTCAGTAATGTCTTACTTGCTTATATGTGGGCTAGGATAGCAAAAGTATCGTTGGCAAAACAAGGGGAACCATTCTATGATGCCAAGTTAGCTAGTGCGGAATTCTTCTTCAAAAAAATATTTCCAGAAACAGTAGGCCTTGCAGCAAAAATACAGGCAGGTCACAAAACACTGATGGACTACCCCGTGGAGATGATGTGATGTCGGAAAAGGTTACTCAAACACTAAAAATTCGATTCAAAAGGGCTAGTAAAAGAGTACAAAATCTTTCATCAAGACCGTCTAATGATTATCTTTTGCAACTATATGCTCTCTATAAACAGGCTAACGAAGGCGATTGTAAAGGAAGAGCAAGTGGTGGTTTGAAAGAAAGAGCCAAGTGGAAAGCTTGGAGTTCTATAATTGGTATGTCTGAGTTTGATGCAATGACAAAATATTGTGGATTTGTAGATCTTTTAGCGAATACGGATTAGGTGATATAAGTGCTAATTGATGAAAAAAAGTTATTTTCCCAGTATAATAATCTATTAAAGGGTCTGAGATTTAGGGTTTTTACTGCTCTTTCTATGCCTACTGCTTGGTTTGCTGGACTTAGAATTAGAGAATTAGATAACAATGTATGTGTAACAACACTGCCTGGGGGTTGGAGAACTCAAAACCCCTTCAAAACAATGTATTGGGCTGTTCAAGGTATGGGAGCAGAACTGAGTACAGGTGCCGCACCGTTTGCTATGTCTAAATCACTGCCTCAAAAATTAAGAATGTTTGTCGTAGCTACTGAAGCTAAATTTACAAAAACTGCAAAAGGAAAAATAATTTTTACCTGTAATGAAGTTTCTTTGGCCAAAGCTGCAATCGAAGAAAGTATAGTCACTGGTAAACCAGTAGAGTGTAACTTAAACTCAATCGCGACAGATTCTTCAGGAGATGTGGTTTCAGAATGGATATTCAAGTGGAACTTCTTAGTAATTAGTGGAGAGTGAGATATTGCTGAATACACGACTAACAGAAGATGCAGGGATCAAGTATCCGATAATATGCGGTGCAATGTACCCATGTTCCAATCCAGAGTTAGTATCTGCAGCATCAGAAGGAGGAGGAATTGCAATTATACAACCTGTTTCTTTAACTATGGTTCATGGATATGATAAACCAAATCGGAAGGAAGGCCTTAGAGCAGGTATTAGGCATATCAGAACGCTTACTGACAAGCCAATAGGCTTCAATGCTCTAATTGAGAAGGGGAGTGAAAAATATATTCAACAAATGTCGGAATGGATCGATATTGCACTTGAGGAGGGAATTCGATTTTTTGTTACCTCTCTAGGTAAACCCGATTGGGTTTGTGAGAAAGTTCATGCAAAAGGAGGCGTTGTTTACCATGATGTCACTAATAGAAAGTGGGCAGAAAAAGGCAAAGAATGTGGTGTAGACGGTTTGATATGCGTCAATAATAGAGCAGGAGGTCATCTAGGCGATATGACAATGGAAGAGATGTTCTTACTACTTTCAGATATGGGCCTTCCATTGATTTGTGCTGGTGGAGTAGGTAGTGAATTGGAATTAAGAAAGGCACTTGAGATAGGCTATGATGGTGTCCAAATGGGTACTAGATTCATTGCAACAGACGAATGTACGACTCCTCAGGACTACAAAGATGCAATAGTTCAAGCAAAAGAAGAGGATATTACTTGGACTACAAAATTAACAGGAGTCCCTATATCAGTAATTAATAATAGCAAGTTCAAACAAAATAATTCGTGGCCTATAAGGCGCCTCCTAAAAAGTAGATTTAAACATAGGATTCGAGTAATTATTACTGGAATTTCTTTCTGGAGAATGAGGGCTTTTTCAAAAGGTAAAGGTAATTCATCTAAAGATTTATGGTCTGCTGGAAAGAGTGTTCAAACTGTAAACAGTATTGAATCTGCTACAATCATTATGGAAAGGTTAGGGAAATCTATCAACAAGGAAATACTTTAGATGAAAATTCAAAAATCAGGCCGTACTTCAAGGCTAAAAGCGGCAGTATATCAAAAAACTCCAGCTCCATTATTACCTAGCAAGCCAAAAGTTCTGACTGCTTTAATAATCATTCAGATAATTGCATTAATAGTGTCTCTAGAATGGCGTGAATATCGTATTGCATGGGTTGTTTTCGGCGCATCAATTCCTATTGCAGGTTGGTTGATGATGAGGTGGAGAATATACTCATCAGTTTTCATCACCCCTCCAAGGAATACAATCAAAATTACTGATCCTAGATGGGAGGTTTTTTCATTCTCAGGATGGGGTGATGAGACTATGAAAGCACATTTCTTGAAATCAGAAATAGGTAATAAAGATATGATATTATACCTCCATGGGTATAATTCAAGTCTTGGAAATGGAGAGACTAGGTGCCAACATATGAATTCAATTGGACTTAATGTATTAGGATTAGATCAAAGAGGATTTGGTGAACAAAAAGGAAAATATGAATGGACAATACTCAAAGTAATTGCAGATATTGAATTGTTATTGGAGAGCGCCCCTTCAAAATTAGGATATACACCAGAAAATCTTTGGATATATGGTCACTCATTGGGTGGATTTCTAACAATCAGACTTTCAGCACATCCCTCTGGTTGGTGGGCTAAAGCCTTGAAAGGTGTGATTCTAGAGTCTCCGGTTACTTCTTTCCCATTAATAATAGAAAAAAAATTACCAGGAAGAGTAGTGATGGCTAGTCCATGGGTACGGCATGTATTAAGAAGAGAATATCAAAGAATTCATCCTGACTTGAATATAGGTTATGCTAATTCACAAATTCCATTTTGGGGGGTACCTAAAGTTCCAATACTTGTCATGCAAGCAAAAAATGATGAAACTTTAGGGAATGAGCATTTTAATATTCTAAAGGAACATTATGATGAAATCGCAGATATCAATGTTCTCGAGAATATGCCTCACACCGCGAGAGTAGATGTACAAGAAAGAAAAGATATTCTTGAGGATTGGTTAAAAATTCATCAAAATATCAGATAGATATTAAAAATTTAGTCAAGAATAAATATTATTTCTAGAGGATAAACGAGATTCTTCCAGAATAGGTAAATGAATAATTGCTGAGAATACCTATTCTAATCCCTGTAATTACACGAAGAATATAGCAACAGCCAAATAATTTTGTTAACAACAGATGTTTATTATTGGTGGTAGTTGGCTATGGTAAATGATAAAATAGAAAAAATTCTCAATAATAATATTATTAAATCATTCATATTTTATTCGATATTTAGAGCGTTCTATGGAGCTGGTATTTTATTGGTTACTTGGTTATTCGCTACTAAAAGCGAGTCACCATTGTGGGTATCAATTGTATTTTTATTATGCTCAATGATATTTTCAAGAATACTATTGAAAAGAATCAAAGCATATCGACATTCAAAAGAAAGAATTGATATAAATTCTAAATAGTTTCATCTATTGAATCATTTTCTTCCTGTCGCATCTTAGCAAGTTCACGCATATCTTCGTGATGATTACCTTCTTCGATAGCATCTTGGTCATCCTCATCTACAATTTCTACACCAAGTAATGTTTCAATTATATCTTCCATTGTTACTAAACCAACAGTGCCACCAAACTCATCTTCAACAATCATGATTTGTTCTTTATTATCTAATAATATATCTAATGCCTTATCTACTGAATCAATATCCCTACAAGGATGAATTGTTCTGGATATTTCACTCATTAAGATATCATCGTGATCTGCTGCTGCTTCTCTGAGTATATCACTTCTAAGTACCATTCCTTGAATCTCATCAATATTTTGATTAATTGTTACAGGCATTCTACCGTGTATCATAATTGGTATTCGTTCCAAGATCATAGAAACTGTATCATTATCAGAAACAGTTTCCATAACTACCCTTGGAGTCATAATCGATGCCACTGTCCTTTCTCTTAAACCGAGTAAGTTCTGTATGACCTTTTCTTCATCTCTTTCAATGACTTGTGTTTCCTCAGCAATATCTGCAAGATGTGATAACTCGTCTCTAGTTACTGCCTCATTTCGAATTGCAGGGAACAATGATCTAATTACCTCAATAGGATATACAATTGGCATTAATATAAACATCAATATTTTCAAAACTCTGGCTGAACTTACAGTTAACTTCCTCCAATAAAGTGCCCCTATTGTTTTTGGTAAAATTTCACTCAGTAGTAGTATAGCTATTGTAAGAACAGATGCTGAAATTGCTACAACATATTGGCCTTCCCAAGCATTTTCAACTTCATGCCCTACTCCTAGAGCACCAACAGTGTGTGCAATAGTATTCAGAGTTAGTATCGCGGTAAGTGGACCCTCAGGGTCTTCTTTGAACTCACTCCATGTTTTACTTATTTTAGGATGAGTGTCTTTCAAAGCAACAATATGCCCATGAGTAGTAGAAAGAAGTACTGCCTCAAGTATACTGCATAGGAATGAAGCACTTAATGCTAGTAATGCATAAAATATAATTAATGTTGTTGGACTCAATTTTTTTGCCTCTTAGAGTACTTTTTTGGATGAATAAAAATCTGTATTGCCGTTTAAGTTGCTCGGCTGCGGACCTAAGAGAGGCGATTAAGACATAAACATGGTGCCTCAGGCATTTGTTTGTAAGTACAGTTGGGAGGTGAAGAAAATGGATTATGTTGCTATATTTATGGCTTGGCCCTATGCTAATGGACCATTGCACTTAGGTCATGTTGCAGGTAATTGTTTACCTGCAGATATACAGTATAGATACGAGAGATCGAGAGGTCGCGCTGTCATAATGTGTAGTGGTTCTGATGAACATGGAACTCCTATTACAGTAACTGCAGAACAAGAGCATGTTAATCCACAAGAAATAGTGGATCGTTTTCATTCAATTAATACCAAGGCATTAATCGATTTAGGTTGCTCTTGGGGAGATAATATTGATCGCAGAGGCCTAGAATATGGTGGTGCACTATACAATAGAACAACTGACCCTAGACATAAACAATTAGTCCAAGAATACTTCACTGAATTACATAAATCTGGATTTCTTAAGAAACAAACTATGCAACAATATTGTTCTATAAGTTCTAATGGAAAAACTAAATTCTTACCTGATAGATATGTAGAGGGTAAATGCCCAGTCTGTGATGCAGATGGGGCAAGAGGTGACCAATGTGATGAGTGTGGTTCAACGTACGAGTCAAGTGAATTAGTCAATCCTCGCTCTAAAATGGACCCTGGTGCTACAATAGAAATTCGGGACACCGACCATTTCTTTTTCCAATTAAATGAATTCCAGGAACAACTTGAAATTCACGCAGAGAGTAAACAAACTATTTGGAAACCTAATGTGCGAGCCATGACTAAAAATTGGCTTAATATGGGCTTGAGACCTAGAGCCGTAACTCGTGACATGGAGTGGGGTATTGAGTTACCCTTACTCGATGAAGATATGGAAAAAAAGAGGATATATGTTTGGTTTGAAGCTGTTCAAGGCTACTTAACCTGCTCTCGGATATGGGCAGAGAAGTTCTCTAACCCTGATGACTGGAAAAAATGGTGGATAAAAAGTGAAGAAGGCATTGAGCCTAAACATATTTATTTCATGGGTAAAGATAACATTCCATTCCATACAGTGATTTGGCCAGCTATCATAATGGGTCTGAATTCAGCAAAATCTGGTGAAAAACCTAATGCTAATATTTCAGTTGGAGATTTAGTGCTTGAATCAAATGTTCCTGCAATGGAATTCTTGATGCTACAAGGTGGACAGTTTAGCAAGAGCAGAAAACATGCAGTATGGTTACCTTCCTTCCTAGAACATCATGATCCAGATACCTTACGATATTTCTTATCGATTAATATGCCAGAGGGGCATGATACTGACTTCCGCTGGGAAGAATATGTTGATAAAGTAAATAATGAATTAATTGGAACTTACGGTAATTTTGTACATAGAGTGATGACTCTTTCTCACAGACTTGAAACACTGGATGGTTTGAATCCACTAACACAATATATCGGAAAGAAAGATCTTAAAGATTCTGAGGTTAAAATTAATCAATTGTTAACTAACGCCATTGAATCTATGGAAAAACAACGTTTCAAGGAAGCTTTAAGATCAATAATGAATATTTCCCAGTTAGGTAATGGATTAATACAACATTCTGAACCATGGAAATATCTCAACGCTGAAGAGTCTATAGAAAAATCTGAATCCATGGCTACACTGGCATTCTGCTGGCAATTATGCAAGGGACTTGCTGTCACGCTTAGACCATTTATTCCGTTCCAATCAGACAAGCTATGGACAATGCTTGGCGAAAGTATTCAATTAGACGATATACTTTATGAAAACGCATTTGATTTTAGTTCAAAAATTTCTTGGAATGCAGATAAACCAATGCCGTTATTTACTAGACTTGATATAGAAAATATACTTGAGCGTGAAAAGTCAATAGCCGGTAAAGTGAATGTTCCGGCTGATATCGAAGAAAAGGATGTGAAATATATCGAATTTGAAGATTTTATGAAAGTGGAAATGAAAACCGGGAAAGTAATTGCAATAGATGACCATCCAAATGCTGACAAATTATATGTTGTTACCATAGAAGATGGACCTGAATCTACTAGAACGGTTTGTGCAGGTCTGAAAGGAATTTATGAAAAAGAACAGTTACTAGGTAAACAAGTAATATTTGTTGCGAATCTGAAACCAAGAAAACTTCGAGGTATTATGTCCGAAGGAATGATACTAGCAGCAGATGATGGTGACGGTAAAGTATCAGTGCTAACATTAGATAGTGAGATGCCTAATGGATCACAAGTTAGATGAATCCGGTTTATCGAAAAACTCCCATTGAATTTCTGCAAGCTCCGCATTACTTTTGGCATTAGAATATGCATCTAATGGTTGCTCATTAAGATGGAAAAAAGAATCTGCAAACCTAAAGGGTTTCATTATTTTTCTTGCTTGGTCCCATCGTCCAATTAGTACTAAACTTAGAGCTAGGGCTTCTGCAGTTGAGAGTCTTCCTGGTTTACCCCAGGATACAGGGTTAGCAGCTAATACACAGGGAAGTGTGCGGCCATCCAATCTTGTATTCTTTTGAATAAGTTCTAATGAACTATCTATTTGTTTCCATGAACAATCTAAAGCAACTATTGATGCTCCTCTTTCTATTGTATTCTTATCATCAGGACCTACAAGTATACCAGCCTTAGGATCGAGTAATAATCCTCTTTTAGGGGTTTTTTTAATATTTGTATGTAATATGGCATGTCCAAATTTATGTAATCGTCTCGCTGTGCATTTTTTCGGATCATCTTGATCTAGGTGAATTATATGGAGTGGGACATCATCCACTATTCTTCCCTCCGAGATAATAAATCTTCAAGTGCATCCCCTATTGTCATATTTCTTTTAGTTGTATTAATTGCACTAGTATGTTCAGAATCCCTTTCAATATTCAATTCAATAGATAATATTTTTTCAATCTTCGAAATTAACTTATCAGTTGGCCTACCACCATTTTCAACTTTTTGAACTAGATTCAATCTTTCGTTCATTTTCGAGGCAAATTTTCTCTGATCCCAACCCTTTGCTTTGCGTGCTTCTACTATTCTTTTATGGAAATCAGGGGCTAATTCAGTGGCTTTTTTGGCCATGATATCTTTTCCAGCTACACCTCTGCTGGTCACAATGTTTGTTTTGGCGCTACGTACTTTCGAGAAAGTACGTGGGACTTCTATTACCTGCAGGTTCATTGACTCTATACATCTATTACAAGCTTCAACTTGTATGCCTGTAGTGCGTGCTTTTTTGGTGGAAACTTTCTCATTTCCACACAACTCGCAAGATGCCATATTACTGGGAGTGGAAGGTGATACAAGACTGCTTCGGATAATAAGCGTCAAATGTAGGTTGCATTAGGTCACCTTATGGCAAGTCGAGCCGGGTCACCCCCAAAGGATAAATCAATACCGGATTTAACTCAAGAAACAGTTAGTGATCTTGACTTAAATGAGCTGAAAGAGCAATATTCATTGCTAGCAGATGATGCTAAACAATTGATGACAGAAAAGATGTATCTTGAAAACGAATTAAGTCAATTAAAGAAAAGAATAAACAGACTCGATGAGGAAATTAGAAGCCTTCGAACTCCACCATATATCATCGGTAACGTGCAGGATATTGTCGGAGACAAAGTAGTTGTCAGAAGTTCTAATGGAACAATATTTTTAGTATCAAAAAATCCTCGAATTGATTCGTCAAAAATTCAACCAGGTGTTCGTGTATCTATGAATCAGGACACATTAGCAGTAATCGACATATTAGACGAAGCCTTTGACCCATTAGTATCTGGTGCTGAAATCATCGAAAAACCGAATATTAAGTATTCTGATCTTGGAGGCCTCGATGAACAAATTAGAGAAATTAGAGATGCTATCGAACTTTCATTAGAAAAACCAGAAGAGTTTGAAAAATTCGGAATACAACCACCTAAGGGTGTATTATTGACTGGTCCACCAGGTACCGGTAAAACAATGTTAGCAAAAGCTGTAGCAAGTCAAACTAACGCTACATTCCTTGGTTTAGTAGGGTCGGAATTAGCTCAGAAATATATCGGAGAAGGAGGACGAATGGTACGAGAATTATTTTCACTTGCTAGGAAGAAAGCTCCTTGTATCATTTTCATCGATGAAATAGATGCAATTGGTTCTAAGAGATTAGATTCTTCAACTTCTGGTGATAGAGAAGTTCAAAGAACACTTATGCAACTATTATCCGAATTAGATGGCTTTGATTCTCTTGAGAATGTCAAAGTTATTGCCGCTACAAATAGGCCTGAACTTCTAGATAAAGCACTACTAAGACCTGGAAGATTTGATAGAATTGTAGAAATACCTCTCCCAGATACAGAAGGCAGAGAAGCTATTTTCAAAGTCCATGCAAAGAATATGCCTCTCAATAAGAATGTAGATTTTGCTAAATTATCAATAATTACAGAAGGTTATAGTGGGGCTGAGATAAAAGCGGTCACAATTGATGTAGGTATGAATGCTATATCTAAAGGAGTTAATACGTGTAATATGTCTGATTTCAAAAAAGCCATATTATCTATTGATGCAAAAAGAAAAGGCACACAGAATAATAGCCCTGATCGCCTATATGGATAAATGGTGTTTTTATGAGTAATATACTAATTGAATGTGTTCCGAACATCAGTGAGGGGAGAGACCTTGAGATTATTGAAGCAATAGTTGATTCAGCAAGATCAGTAGATGGTGCCTTCATTTTGGGTTGTGAAGCTGATTCTGATTACAATCGTACAGTAATAACAATTGCAGGAGAACCCGAAGCAGTGACTCAAGCTGCTTACCAACTAATACTCAAATCATCAGAATTAATAGATATGCGTAAGCATTTAGGGAATCATCCAAGAATGGGTGCAGTTGATGTTTGTCCTTTCGTACCACTGTCAGACGGTTCAATGGATTATTGCATCGAAGCGGCAAAAAATTTATCTAATTTAATTGGTAAAAAATTCCCTCTATTCATTTATGGAGAGGCAGCAAGTAACTCTTCAAGGAAATCTCTTTCATCGCTAAGAAAACAAGGCTATGAGGGTTTAGAGTCTCGATTTAATGGTGGAGAATGGAATGATGAAAATACAAGAATGCCTGACTCATGGTCTGGCACTTGGGGTGTTGATGAAAGTCGATTTGGAGCGGTTGCAATAGGTGCTAGGAACATATTAGTTGCCTATAATGTAAATGTCGATGAAAAAGATGCTAAGGCATCAAAAATAGCAGGTTCAATAATCCGCACATCTGGACGATTAATCAAGAATGAGGGGAAGAAATTTAGAGTACCAGGTATGCTAAATCATGTCCAGGGAATGGGAGTTCCATTACCATCATCCTCTATTTCTCAAGTATCTATGAATTTACAAAATGTGTCAGAAACTTCAATGCATATGGCATTTGAAGCGGTGAAGTCTATTGTTAATGATCACGGAATTAAAACCTGTGGTTCAGAACTGGTAGGTTTAGTTCCACTTAGTGCAATGATTGATTCCGGCCAGTGGTTTCATTCAGATCCAACTAATGCTACGGAAGAAGAATTAGTGAAGTCAGCTATTAATGGCCTAGGTCTCGATTTCTTGAAAGATTTTGATCCCGAATCTAGTATTATAGAGTGGGCTATTAGGAAGGAAGTGAATTGATGAATGAAGGATATATTTCAGTATTGAATAAAATTGCATCAGATTCCCCTACACCAGGTGGTGGAACCGTTGCAGCACTGACCCTGTCTCATGCTAATTCTTTAGCAATGATGGTTGCTAGATTAACTTCAGGGAAAAAAAAGTGGGAAAGTGGACATGAAATTGCTAATGAAATAATCTCATTTTCAGATAATTCAATGGGAAATTCATTATCTCTTGCCGAGGAAGATGCAAAAGCATTCGACAAAGTTATGGATGCTTACAGATTACCTAAATCTAATGATTCAGAAATTAAATTACGTAATGACATGATATTATCTGCCACTATAGGTGCTGCAACTACACCTTCATTAATCGCTATCGAAGGTGAAAAATTACTTTCGAAGTTACCTGAACTAGCTGAACATGGGAACGCTAATGCGATTACTGATCTTGCAGCATCTGCTGAGTTAGCTTATACGGCTGTTTATATTGCATCCTTGAATGTTAAAATCAATGTTGATTCTTTCGATAATGAGGAACTGAGAATAATTCAAGAAAAAACAATACAAATCCTTACAGAATCTAAAATTTCATTAGAACTAATACGTGAAATAGTTTCGAAAAGGATGAATTAAAATGACCATGTTCACTAATGAATTTAATTATGGGGTTCCATTAAATTTACCTCCAGCAAAGGAACATGATTCATCAGTAGATCATGCTCCTAAAAGGCCTGCAGTTTTAGATAATAAACAAAGGAAATTGGCTGTAGCAAATGCATTGAGATATTTTCCATCGGAATGGCACGAAGAATTAGCATTAGAATTTAGCACCGAATTAGAGGAATATGGTCATATTTACATGTATAGGTTTAGACCTGATTATGACATGTATTCACGTCCCATAGATGAATATCCTCACATTGATAAGAAAGCCGCTTGCATTATGCTTATGATACAAAATAATCTAGATCCT
>Ga0308019_10000745_pt1 | contig 20254 bp, 17 predicted proteins | sample Neamet284_FD_203135 | JGI IMG/M metagenome (GOLD analysis project Ga0308019, IMG submission 203135) | Marine microbial communities from water near the shore, Antarctic Ocean - #284 | ecosystem: Environmental > Aquatic > Marine > Unclassified | place: Southern Ocean | collected 2014-10-01 | reverse complement strand
TTTCCTATTATATTTTTAATTGGATCATCACAGTTTAAGCACCAAAGATCAGTAGCAAATTTCATCATTCCATGTCCATTTTCATCTGCAATAAAATTTCCAATATCTCCTCTATGAAATCCTTTGCTGTTTCCCCATGATCCATGATTTTCAAAAGTTGGATTCCAATGTCCTCCAGCTGATTTTCCATCAGTCGAAGAGCAATCAGCTTTTTCATGGATGTGAATCGCATGATTTCCTGGTTTTAAACCCATAATATGAGCTTCTAATTCAACTTTACCATTATTCACCTGTTTTATTGTAACTAAGCCAGATGTTCCACTATTATTTTTTGAGTTTAGAGAAATTTTATATTTTTTAGTTGATTCACTTTTCTTTTTATTTTCTGCACAACTAGATGTTATTATTATAATTATAAGGATTAAATATTTTTTCATTTTATAAAGTGTTTAATTATTGATATTAAATTTTTGGATTGGTTTAAAAGGTGAAATGGATATTTTTTCCATTTTTAATTGATATTTTTTCCATTCTTCATTGAAAAACATATTTATCTTATCTAAAGCAGATTTTAATTCATTTTCTGCCTGAGTTATTAAAATTTCTTCAGTCTTAGTTGTTCCGTTTGGTCTAGAACTTGAGTAATAATAAGCCTTTCTTATTCTAGATAAAACAGTTTCTTTTGGACTTCTAATAATACCTTGTCTTTTATCAACTTTACCAAAGAACAAATCCTGAATAACATTAATTTTTTTGATCACTTCCTTAGATGACTCAATTTGAGTTTTAAATAATAAAGAATCATTTTTAATTAAAATATTTTCAAAATCTTTAGCAATCAAAATACTTTTAGCAAGCTGATTTGATGCCTTGTCAATAATTTTGATGTATTTTTCTAAAGTTTTTGATGTTTTATATGAATTCTCAATTGCTTTCTTAGAAATAGATAATCTTGGATCTGATTTAACAATTATAGAAGTTTCATCATTAATGTCTCCAACTTCCATGATTAACTTGTATTCGCCTGGTTTTACTTGAGTCCCAGATCCTTCACTATTATTTTTTCTAATTTTTCGATTTGGATATTTGGGACCTTTTTCATCCATATTCCATCTAATTTTATGAAATCCTTTTTTGTCTGGAAATTTTATTTTTAAAGTTCTAATAAGCCTTTCCTTATCATATACTTTTAGTAAAAGTGTATCTTTTTTAAGGTCTTTTATTTCAGAAAAATCTGGATTAAAAAAATATTTTATTTGGGCACCAAAGCCTTTATTTTCTCCATTAAATAAAGCATCACCTCCAAACCTACTTCCAGTAGGTTGTTGGATAGATGCCATGTAAGCAGTTGGAGGCTCAAATAATTTAAATAATTTATTAGTTAAGGACAAGCTGTCTGCCATCACCCTTAAGGGTTTAATGTCATCCAATATCCAAGCAGCTCTTCCAAATGTTCCAATTATTAGATCGTGTTCTCTTGGATGAATAGCCAAATCTTTAGTAGATACAGTAGGAAAAGTTTTTGAATCAAATTTCTGCCAATTTTCACCGGAGTTTAGAGAGAAATATAAACCATCATCAGTACCTAAAAATAATAATTTAGGATTGACAATATCTTCAATTATACTTAATGTGTATGATGACACATCATTTGAATTAACAATTCTTTCCCACGTTTTTCCATAATTTTTTGTTCTGTAAGCATAAGCCTCGTAATTAAATCTTCGATAATCGTTAGCTATCAATAATGCTTCACCTTTATTTTTATTTGAAGCTTTAATCTGAGGAATCCAGCTTCCTTTTGGCAAACCTTTGAGCCCTTTAGTAACATCTTCCCAGTTTCCCCCTCCATCTTTAGTAATATGAACTCTTCCATCATCAGAAGCCACCCATAACATATTTTTTTCTAAGGGACTAGGTTCAATTACAATTAATGTACAATGATTTTCTGCACCTGTGGCATCTAAAGTTAATCCTCCACTTTCAGATTGTTTTTGTTTTTCGGGATTATTTGTTGTTAAATCTGGTGATATTAAACTCCATGTAAGGCCCTTGTCTGAGCTTTTATGTACAAATTGACTTCCGAAATAAACAGTACTATTATTGAAAGGATCTTGGCCTATTGCAGCATTCCAGTTGAATCTTAATTTGATTTCTGGATCTGGATGAGTTGGACGAACAGTATAATTATTTCCAGTTTTCCAGTCGTATCTTGAAACATTCCCTTGCTGACTCATTGCAAACCCAAATTGAGAATTATCTTTATCAGGCACAACATCAAAACCGTCACCAAATGCAATTTCTTGCCAATAAGAATTTCTAATCCCCTGAGTTTTCCATACATAAGCTGGTCCTCTCCAAGATCCATTATCTTGCATGCCCCCGTAAACATTATAAGGGTATTCATCATCTATACTAATGTGATAAAATTGAGCAACGGGAATATTTCCAATAAATCGCCATGATTTTCCACCATCTCTAGAAATATTCATTCCCCCATCGTTTCCATCAATTATAAAATTTCCATTTTCTGGATGAATCCACCAAGCATGGTGGTCAGGATGAACCCCATTATCAACTCCATAGGCAGGCATTAATTCTGAAAAAGATTTTCCACCATCTTCTGAAACATTAACGTATGTAAAAACAGAATAAACTCTATTTTCATTTTTAGGATCAACAAATAAGTCAGAATAATAAAAAGGACGATTACCAATTCCAGGCTTAGAATTAATTAATTTCCATTTTTTACCTCCATCTATTGATTTGTATAAACCATTTTTTTTAGATTCAATTAAAGCATATAATATTTCACTTTTATTAGTGGCAAAAGCTAATCCAATCCTTCCTAAATCTCCTTTTGGAAGACCATCTTTATCTGTTTTTTTAATCCAATTCTTACCACCATCAATCGTTACAAATAGTCCACTATTAGAACCGCCTGATTTAAAAAACCAAGGCTCTCTTTTGTGTTCCCATAGAGCTGCAACTAATTTATTGGGATTGTTAGGGTCCATAACAAGGTCAGCTGCACCTGTATTGAGATTTCCACTAAGAATTTTCACCCAAGTCTCACCGCCATTTGTGGTTTTGTAGACTCCTCTTTCTTTGTGTTCGCCCCAAGGAGATCCAATAGCAGCTACATATAAAACATTAGGGTTGTTGGGATGAATAATGATTCGATGAATATGCCTAGTGTATTTTAGACCCATACTTTTCCAACTATCTCCTCCGTCTAATGATTTATATATACCAAAACCTCCATTTAAACTATTCCGTGGATTTCCTTCTCCAGTTCCAGCCCAAATTACATCAGGATTTGACTGTTGAATAGCAATAGAACCAATTGAAGCAGTAATTTGGTCATTAAAAATAGGCTCCCAAGAAACACCTCCACTTTTTGAGCGCCAAATACCCCCAGAAGCGGTTCCAATATATATTATTTTGGGATCATCATGAACTACATCAATGGTTGTTGTCCTTCCACTCATTCCTCCAGGACCAATATTTCTTGCAGGAGTGCTGTTTAACCATTTAGGATCAAAACTTTGTGCACTGATAATATTGATCGAGGTTAAAAAAAAGAATAATAAAAAAAGTCTCATATTTTTGTAATTAAAAAATAAAGATAATAAACAGATTCAATTTATTTCACTCAAAAAAATATCATATTTGTATTTTGCAATTTTTATGAAAAAAATAATAATAATAATAATGACTATAACTATTACAAATTCATGTTCTGTAATTAAAAATTATTCATTAAACTCTTTTACTTCTTCAAAGTATAAATCAATTCCTTTTTCAGAGGAAAATATTCCAGCTCCCCCAGATTACTCCTTAGACAATTCATGGGCTGTATTACCTTCAAAATACCCAAAGCCTCTTATCGAAATTATTGGAAATACAAAACCGGATAGTGCAGCTGTTTTTTACATTTACCCCACTTTACTCTTAGATCCAGAGGATATTAGTTGGAATTCAGATATTTATAAAAAACAAATACGTGATGATGTAATTAATAAGGCTGTTAAATATCAAGCTTCGGCATGGGCAAGTGCTGGTGAATTATACGTGCCATTCTATCGTCAAGCTCATATTAGAATTTTTACAAGTCCATATAATGAATTAAAGGCATGGGAGCTTGCTTATTCGGACTTAAAAGAGTCCTTTGAATATTTTTTGAAATATCACAGAAAAAATCGTCCAATAATTATAGCTTCTCATAGTCAAGGAGCGATTCATGCGAAGAGGTTATTACAAGAATATTTTGACGGAACAGATTTACAGAATGAATTGGTTGCTGCCTATTTAATTGGGACACAAATAAAAATAAATGATTTTAAAAATTTAAAACCATTAGAGTCAAAAGAGGAAACAGGAGGATATGTGAGTTGGAACACCTATAAAAAAAACAGATATCCAAAAAAATATAATCAATGGTTCAAGGGAGGAGTTGTGACAAACCCCATAAACTGGAACTCAGATCAATCATCAGATATTTCAGAGCATCTTGGAATATTATATATAGATGATAAAATATATCCTAAAAGTGTAAAAGTTTATAAAACTGATGGACTTTTATGGACTTCGGTTCCAAAAGTGCCCAATCGAATACTTTTAAATTTTATAAAAAGTTATCATTATGCTGATATTAATTTATTCTGGGCCGATATTAAAAAAAATTCTAAAGACAGATTAAATGCTTGGTTTAAGAATAATAATAATTGAAGCTTATAGAAATATTTACAGAATGTAAAACTCAATGGCTGAAGGCAATTGAAGAAAAAGATCATTCTTTCAGGTCTTTTGTATTATCAACTGTTGATATCAATAGAAATCCTAATAGCAGAAATGTAATTTTAAGAAGTTTTAATTCAAATAAATTGAGTTTTACTATTTATACAGATTTGAGGTCAAAAAAAGTGAATGATTTGAAAAACTCTTCATCCGTTCAATTATTGTTTTATGATAAAACCGCTTTATTTCAAGTTACGGTTCGAGCTGAATTAATAAATATAAATTCAGATTTAAATATTTATAATGCTCAACCTGAGCATTCAAAAAAAAACTACACCTCTTTTAAACCTCCAGGAGTAAAAATTGATGATCCATATTATGTTACTATCGGTAAAGAAATTAACTTTTGTGAATTGACATTCAAAGCACTGTCGATTGAAACTCTATATCTAAAAAAAGAAGTGAATATTAGAAGCTGTTTTAATTTAAATGACCAATGGAAAGGATTTTTTATGACTCCATAAAATATATTATTATAAAATTTGTAATTTCATAAAAAATCTAAAATCAAATGAGAAAAAAATCACGAAACTTAAATAAAAGTCGCAGAGATTTTATAAAAAAATCTGCTTTAGCCTCAACCTTTTTTATTCTTCCACGCCATGTTTTAGGCGGGGTAAATTATGTAGCCCCAAGTGATCAGCTTGCGGTTGCTGCTATAGGTGCTGGAGGTAAAGGAAGATCAGATGTAATGAATGCCTCAGTAAATGGAAGAGAAAGAATTGTTGCTTTATGTGATGTTGACCCCAATGGTCTTCATGGTGTAACTGAAAGTCGTAAAAGTTTTCCAAAAGCTAAGTTTTATGAAGATTTTAGAGAAATGCTTGATAAACATCCAGAAATTGATGCTGTTACTATTTCTGGGCCAGATCATTCTCATGCTCCATCAGCAGTTTATTCAATGGAACGAAATAAACACGTTTATGTTCAAAAACCATTAACTCATAACGTAAGAGAGGCACGGCTTTTAACAGAAATGGCCAGAGAAAGAAAAATTGTATCTCAAATGGGTAATCAAGGAGCTTCAAATCCTTCACAGTTATCTGTTCAAAAATGGATCAATGAAGGTGAGATTGGAGAAGTTTCGAAAGTTCATGTATGGACCAACCGTCCAGTTTGGCCACAAGGAATTAATATGCCAAAACCAGATAACAGTAAACTTCCAAATGGTCTTAATTGGGACTTGTGGTTAGGTCCAGCTCCTAAAACAGATTATATTCCAGGAATGCATCCTTTCGATTGGAGAGGATGGTGGGCATATGGAACAGGGGCTCTTGGTGATATGGGATGTCATATTATAGATGTTCCATTTAAAGCCTTAGGTTTAAAGTATCCTACTGATGTAGAATGTAGTGTAGGAAGTGTTTTTACTAAAATGTGGACTCCAGAGTATATTCCAGAGGGATGTCCTCCTTCATCTTCAGTAACATTGCATTTTGATCCAACAATAAAAAATAAAAGTAAAATTGAAATGGTTTGGACAGATGGAGGTATAAGACCGTCACATCCAGATTTAATTCCTCCAAATGAAGATTTAGCTGGAAAAGGAGGTTATAATGGAGTTATGATGATTGGTGAAAAAGGAATTATAACTACCGATGTTTACGGAATGAATCCAAAAATGTATAAAAAGGGAGTTCCAACAGTAAATGGATCTATTATAGATAAATCCGATGAACCTGAGTTTGGTCATGCACGTAAATGGATTGATGCTTGTAAAGCCGGATTTAATAGTAAAGAACACATGTCTTTAACTTCCTCTTTTGATTATTCTGGACCCCTTACGGAAACAGTTTTAATGGGTAACATTGCTATTAGAAGTTATTTGCTTCGTAAAGAAACTAGTAATGGTAATTTGGAATTCTATGCTCGTAAGAAACTTTTATGGGATGGTGATAACATGCGAATCACAAATATGGATGATGCTAATCAGTTTGTCGGTAGGGATTATCGACCGGGATGGGAAATTTAATTTAATATTTTGAAAATACTTATTACAGGAGGATTAGGTTATATAGGTTCTCATGTAGCTACTGAATTAATTAAGAAGAATCACGAGATTTTTATTATTGATAATCTATCTAATTCAAGTTTATCTGTTCTAGATCAAATAGAAGCTATTACAAATACAAAACCTGATTTTGAAGAAATTAATTTAACAAACAAGAATGATGTTTCATTTTATTTTAAAAAACACAAAAATATAGAAGGTGTTATTCATTTTGCAGCCTTGAAATCTGTTAGTGAGAGTGTTATTAAGCCTATAAAATATTATGAAAATAATGTTCTTGGTACGATTAACCTTTTAGAATTTATGCCCAATGGTGTTCCTTTTGTTTTTAGCTCTTCTTGTACTGTATACGGAAACTCTGAAATTCAACCTATGAGCGAGGATCTTCCATTTGGCAATCCTAAATCTCCTTATGGGCATACAAAACAAATTTGTGAACAAATTATTGATGCTCAATTTAAAATTGAATTAAAATTTAAAGGAATATCTCTACGTTACTTTAATCCGATAGGTGCTCATTCTAGTGGGCTCATAGGTGAGAAGCCTAAGGGTGTCCCCGAGAATATTTTACCATATTTAACTCAAGTTGTCAATGGTCAACAAGATGTTCTTACTGTTTATGGAAATGATTATCCTACAAAAGATGGGAGCTGCATTCGAGACTATATACATATTATGGATTTAGCCGAGGCTCATTGTAAGGCGATTGAGTATTTAAGTAATATAAAGACAAGTAAATGTTTAGAGTCTATAAATATCGGAACTGGAACCGGGGTAAGTGTTTTGGAATTAATATCCGAATTTGAAAAAACAACTGGCAATAAAGTTCCATTTAAAATTGGAAACAGAAGACCTGGTGATGTGGTGGTGGCCTATTCCGACACTAAAAAGGCTAAAAAAATATTAGGATGGAAATCTCAATACTCATTATCTGATGCTCTAAAATCAGCATGGGTTTGGGAGAAAAATAAGAAATAACAATAAATTATTTAACTTTAAAAGATTATAAAAAAGATGAATAGAAGAAATTTACTAAAAACAATTGGTTCTGGTATTGCAGGAGTTGGAGTAATGCCAATTGCTTGTGCACAAGATAATATGAAATCAAATTATTCAAAATTAAAGGGAAATATAAACCATTCCGTTAGCGCTTGGTGTTATAAGAAAATTCCATTTGAAGACCTAGTTGTTCAATCAAAAAAAATAGGATTAGTTGGTGTTGATCTTGTTGGTTCTGAGAATTGGGACGTTTTAAAAAAACACAACTTAACTTCAACAATGTGTTATGGTGACTTAGAGGGAAAATCAACTCGTAGCTTAACTAATGGTTGGTGTGATAAAAAATTTCATGAAGATCTAATATCAAATTATTTAAGACATATAGAGTTAGTTGCAGATGCAGGTTGGAAAAACTTAATATGTTTTAGTGGGAGTCGTAGAGAAATAAGTGATAAACAGGGACTTGAAAACTGTATTGATGGTTTAAATAAAATCATTCCTTTAGCTGAAAAATTAGGAGTTATTTTACATATGGAGCTTTTAAATTCAAAAATTGATCATAAAGATTACATGTGTGATAATTCAAAATGGGGAGTTGAATTAAGTAAAAGATTGAATTCAGAGAACTTTAAACTTCTTTATGATATATATCATATGCAAGTTAATGAAGGAGATGTTATAAGAACAATAACTGAAAATCACAAACATATTGGACATTACCATACTGCGGGAGTTCCTGGAAGGCATGAGATTGATGAGAGTCAAGAATTATATTACCCAGCAATTATGGAATCAATAGTATCAACAGGATTTAAAGGTTATGTTGCTCAGGAGTTTATCCCAACTAAAGAAGATCTAATTGGAGGGTTGGCTGAGGCAATTCAGATTTGTGATGTTTAATACTTTGCTGGTTTTCCGTTAGTTGTTGTTGTTTTAATAAATTCACGCAAATCATCATTAGCTTTTATCAAATCTTCTTTTCTAAGGTACATCATGTGACCACTTCTATACCCTTTGAAAGAAAAACGATCACGTAATTTACCACTAGGATCCATCTGCCATTGTGAGTATTTAGCAGCAAAATAAGTTGTTGCCCCGTCATAGTAACCGGATTGAGTCATTACGTTTAGATACGGGTTTTGAGCCATAGCTTGTCTTAAGTTTTCCCTGGTATTGTCGTTTTCCTCATTCCATGGACGAACTGGTCCAAACATATTGTATTTGATGTCAGTTTTGAATTTCAGTTCATTTTTTATATAATGATTAATTGCTGGTGTAAATGAATGTAACCAAGAGGTTAACTCTGCACTGTAATCAGGTCTGTTTCCAGTTTCTTTTCTATCAATTCCTATATATCGAGAATCAAGTCTACCTATATTTTTTCCTTGATCCCTCAATAGCTCTTTCCAAAAATATTGTGTTGGAAGATCTAAATTGTGCTGTAAGAGAACTTTAGTTGAAATACTAGTAAAATCAGACATTTTTTGAGCAATTACTTTTTTTTCATCATCATCAATAAATCCTCCTTTAGCTAGAGCAGGAACTAGAGTGTTAATTGAAAAATCTTCAGCCTCAGGTAATATTTTTAATAAATCTTTTTGCTGTAATTCTGATTTAAGTTGTTTATGATACCATGCAGTTGCTGTAAAATACGGTAAGTTCAGTGCTGATGAAATTGGATTATCATCAAAAGTTTTATAGTCTGCAGGAGATACCATAATTACACCATTTAGGTACATCCATTGTTGATTTTGCAATGCTAGTGAAAGTCCCATTACTCTAGTGCCACCATAACTCTCTCCGATTATATATTTAGATGATTCCCATCGATTTTTTCTACTTACAAATGTTGAAAGCCATTCTGATAAATATGCAATATCAGCATTAATTCCAAAAAATATTTCTCTATCTGGAAGCTCTCCATCTATTTCAACCATTCTAGAATACCCAGTATTTACTGGGTTTATAAATACAATATCAGCTACATCTAAAATAGAGTAGGGGTTAGTTTTAAAGCCATAAGGTTGAACGGGATATCCTTCATCATCTATTTTAAGAATTTTAGGGCCAGTATATGCAATATGCATCCACACTGAAGCTGAACCTGGACCACCATTAAAAGAAAATATGATTGGTCGTTGAGTATTGTTTTTTATACCAGTTCTTCTATAGTATGTGTAAAAAAGAGACGCAATAGGTTTACCTTTTTCATTCCAAACTGGTTGAGTTCCAGTTTGAGCCTCGTAACTAATTGCTTGACCTTTAATTATAGTTTTATGTTGAGTAACTACAATAGTGTCAATAGGAAGTTTTTTTTCCTGAGAAAATAAAAAAATAGAAGTACATGTTACTAGAAATAATAAATATGTTTTTTTCATAATTATGAATATTATATTAATAAATATAGCCAATTTTAACATTATATAAACTCAACTAAATGAAAAAATTAGCATTAATTTCTGTATTGTTTATTTTGAGCTGTAGTAATAATGAGACTGGAATGGATTCTCATTTATCAACTGAACAAGTAGTAATTGTTCAAGCTGAAAATCAGAAAAAACTAGTTGGAAAATGAAATTTCAATTCGATAACAGGAAGAAGTCTAGCAACGTGTCAAATTAGTTCACTTGATTTTACAGACAGCAACACATATATTCTTAAATTAAATATCACTGATGGATCTTCAAATGTCATGTACTACCAGAGAGACTATCATATTGTGATTGGAGAAGCAATTACTGATGATGTTCCAATTGAAAAAGTTTTATGATTTAATCAAGGAGTTCTTCCTTTAGCTTCAGTTCCTGATGCAGGATCTATAGCAACTTTTACAAATATAATTTTTGATACTCAAGAAGGAGTTACATATACTTTTAAAGCTGAATCAGGGACTGATGGATATTTGTAATACAACTACTGCTCAACAATTAGAAGCTGATAAAGAACCTTAAATTATGACTGAAATTTAGGCACCTGAAGGAAGTAATCAAGCTTTATTTGTTAATAATTGGCGCTTTACGGAGGTAAGTTCTTCGCTAAATGGTGTTCCAATAATTACAGAAGCAGGTCTTTGCGGTTGGTTTAACAGTCTAAATCTAGATCAATGTTATAGTGAAGAACTTAATGATTTTAATCCAAATTGTCCATTAATTTCATCACCAATCAATGATGTAACTCTAGTAATTACAAATTATAGAACTTGGTTTTTTACATATTATAGTAATTCTAATGCTATTAATTTTTTTAGAAGGTCAATGGAGATGGACTAATGGAGATTTTACAACATTTGAGGTGATTGACGAAGAACATGGTGGAAATTGGGAGTATGCTCAATTAATTAATATTGTAAGTGTATCCGGAAGTTCATTGTCACTCTCATCAACTTATACTGAAGATGTTGATGGTGATGGTATTCCAGATGAGCTACTTGATGCGTATTCATTACAGATTCAAACAGCTACTTTTTCCTATCCAATTTGTATTTTGCCAACAAATTGAAATTTAGAAGGTTAACTTAAACAAAGTATTTTAGATAATATAAGTGCTTGCAAGAATAATTAGGCTACTTTTGTGCCTTTAAATATTTTATGCTCACATTTAAAGATTTAGGTCTTGAACCTACTCTAATTCAGGCCGTTGAAGATCTTGGTTTTCAAATTCCAACTGATGTTCAAAAGGAGGCTATCCCGTTATTGTTGAATAAAAATACTGATCTTGTCGCTTTAGCACAAACTGGAACTGGAAAAACTGCTGCTTTTGGTATGCCTTTGTTGCAAAAGATAGATTCTGATTCAAAACATACTCAAGGTTTAATATTATCTCCTACAAGAGAGCTTTGTATGCAGATAACCAAAGAGATTCAGACTTATGCAAAGCACATGCCAAAGATTAATGTTGTTGCGGTTTATGGTGGAGCTAATATTCAAGATCAATCAAAAAAGATTAAAAAGGGAGCACAGATTATTGTAGCTACTCCAGGCAGAATGCAGGACATGCAAAGGCGAAAAATGGTAGACATTAGAAAAATTGATTATTGTATTCTTGATGAAGCTGATGAGATGTTAAATATGGGGTTTTATGAAGATATAACTGCAATTTTATCAGAAGCTCCAAAAGAAAAAAATACATGGTTGTTCTCAGCGACTATGCCTTCAGCAGTTGCAAAAATTGCTAAAAAATTCATGAACTCTCCAGAAGAGATAACTGTTGGAAGTAAAAACTCAGGATCAAAAAATGTTTCTCATGAATATTATACTGTAAGTGGTCGTCAACGTTTTGAAGCATTAAAACGATTAGTTGATGCTCACCCAACTATTTTTGGTTGTATTTTTTGTAGAACTAAAAGAGATACTCAAAGAGTTGCTGAAAACCTTATTGAAGCAGGTTATAATGCGGCAGCAATTCATGGAGATTTAAGTCAAAATCAAAGGGATACTGTGATGAATTCCTTTAGAAAAAAACAAATCCAACTTTTAGTAGCTACTGATGTTGCTGCAAGGGGTATTGATGTTGATAATATTACTCATGTTATCAATTATCAATTACCTGATGAGAGTGAGATTTATACTCATAGAAGTGGGCGAACTGGAAGGGCAGATAAAAAAGGTGTCTCTATAATTATTGTCAGTCAGAGTGAGCAACGTAAAATTAGGTCTATTGAAAAGCTCATACAATCTAAAATAACTCACAAAACTATACCGAATGCAGATGAAATTTGTAATGCACAAATGCTTCATCTAGCTAAAAAACTAAGTGATGTAGAACCTTCCGATTCAGCTGAAAAACTTCTTCCTTCTTTTTTAGATCAACTTGATAATCTTTCAAAAGAAGATATTTTGAAAAGATTGGTTACTGTTGAACTTGATCGTTTTTATAATTATTATAGTGGAAAAGCTAAAAACTTAGATACTCCAAAAAAAGATTTTTCAGATGACGATTCAAAATCTAAAGTTAGTAAAAAAGATGAAGTTCGTTATCATATTAATATTGGAGAAAAAGACAGTTATGATTGGAGAACACTTAAAGACTTTATAAAAGCAACTCTTGGTTTTACTAGTGATGAAATTTTTCACGTTGATGTAATGAAAAACTTTTCATTCTTTTCATCTGGTCCTGAAGAAAGAGATAAAGTACTAGAAGGTTTCAAGTCTATAAATATAGATAATAGGGATATTGAAGTGTCTATCACAGAGAAATTTAATCCAGGAAAGGCTAAAAAATTAAAGTCTAGAGATAGAGGTGGAAGTTTTTCAAGAGTAAGCTCCTCTGGAAGAAGCTCCTCTGGAAGAAGCTCCTCTGGAAGAAGCTCCTCTGGAAGAAGCTCCTCTGGAAGAAGCAAGCCCAATCCTTTCAAGTTTTCTAATGATAAAAAGTCTTCAGACAAAAGAAGAAGAAGAAGTTAAGTAATGACATATGTATAAATAAAAAAACCTCCCAATGGGAGGTTTTTTTATTTATAAACTGTACATGATTGACGACTAGTTTACACCGCGATCAAATTCAACTCTACGACTTGATTCTCTATCAGAAAGAGGTTTACTTTCTCCATATGCTTCAGTTGTCACTCTACTAACATCGATACCTGCGGCTACTAAAGCAGCTGCAACTGTATCAGCACGTTTCTGTGAAATTTTCATATTATAACTTTCAGTTCCATCATCAGAAGCATGACCTTGAACAATTATATTTACATCTGGATACTCATCTAAAAGAGATTTAAGATTATTTACAAGTTCCTCTCCACTTTTTCCAACATCGACACTAGATGATCCAAAATATATTTTGGATTCACTACTAGATATAAATTCTATCAATTTAGTTGGTTCAGCTTCACATCCACCATTTGCAGCAACACCAGCTACATTTGGACATAAATCGTCTTTGTCAAGAACGCCATCACCATCAGTGTCTGGCCATGGACATCCATTATTTCCAGTTTCACCAGCAACATTAGGACATTTATCATCTTTATCAGCAACAGTATCACCATCACTGTCAGGACAGCCTCCCATTTCTGCTGAACCAGCAGCTTCAGGACATGCATCATCTCCATCAGCAATACCATCACCATCAGTGTCAGGACAACCATTCATTTCAGCTGTTCCAGCTTCTTCTGGACATGCATCTTCATTATCTGGAATCCCATCACCATCAGTGTCAGGACAACCATTAAATTCTTTTAATCCAGGAACATCTGGACATATATCTTTTTTATCTGAAACTCCATCCCCATCAGCATCTCCTGTTCCAAACATATAAGTGAAACCAATAACATGTTGTAACTGATTAGTGGTTCCTTTTTCAGAAGCATTACGCATTGAAGTGCTTAGGTTAGCAGCCCATTTATCGCTTAATCTAACGTTAATACCTGCACCACCAAGGGTTGTTCTAGCTGATTCTTTAGATGGAAACATTCCTTCTGAATTAGGATTTTTGTTAAATCTAGATAATCCATAACCAGCAAAAAGATAAGGAATAACTTTTCCTTCTTTAACAATATTATATTTAACAATACCGTCAATAGTGTAATATTCCTCAGCAGAACCATCAATACTATTAGCCGAAAATTGAGCGCCAATAGAAAAGTTCCCCCCTAAATAACGGGTTAGACTTAAGGCTGGAACTCCGGTACCAGATCCATTGTTGCTATCATCTATACTAACAATGTTTGCACCAATACCAATAGCCCAAGGATTTTGAGCGTTTTGTGCTGTTATAGTGTTTGAATTAAAGATCCAAGCGCCTATAGCTAATGCGAGAGTTATATATTTTTTCATTTCAATTATTTAATTATTTTCAAATATACTAAAAAAGCTTCTATTTATAATATAAACAGGGTAATTAGAGCTTTTTTTAAAGATCAACTACTATATTTTCTTATTGTAAGCTTAAATTCATTAGGATTAATTTGTTCGATTATATAATGAATGTTTGACAAAATTGTAGCTCTAGAGAAGTTTTCATTTATTAAATTCATATTACTTTCTGTCCATTTTTTCATCCTTAAGGTATCCACCTGAGGTATTGGTATTTTTGATGCTTGTTTGAAAAAAATGATAGCCTTGTCTAAAGAATTAGTTTTAGAAAATGAATAGAATTCAATTTTTTTAAGCTTTTCGTTACCATCAATAATTACCGAATAAATTGCTTCTGATTCTTTAAAAATCAACTCATGTGGTTCATCATTTGTGATATTTTCTTTATTAGTAATAAAATTATTCTTTAAAAGAAAGTCTTCTAAGTCTTTTGGAGTAATTCCTTCCAAGAAACTTGAATTTACTTGTGAAACATTTTTAGTGACTTTTAATTTTTCAAAACTTAAGTCTTTTATTTCTTTTATTTTATTATTAAAACAAGATGTAGTTAAAAATAATAGAGTTAAAATCAATCCTTTTCTAATCATTGAGAGCTTATTATAGTGATTCCTAAAACTATAAATTTATAGATAATAAAAACTATATTTAAAAAAAACATACAATGAAAAAATATTCTATTGAACGAGGCCTTATATTTCTTAGTGTATTGGCTTCTTTTTTATTAAATCATACAGGATAGAGCAATTAAAAATAGAAACTAAAAATGACCTTTTGATGGAATTAAGTCAAGTTATAAACGAGGATTTAAAACAAATTAATAAAGTCATGAATATTTAAAATAGCTCTCTTGAAGCTATTAAAAAGCTCGTTAAGGATTATTTAGAAGATCAAAAAATGAGTAAAGAAGCAATCGCAACTAACTATCTTGATATTACAATAAATTCTGCAGCTTCTTTTTATTCTCAAAAAGGAGTTTACACTCAATTATTAGAATCAGGAAGTCTAGAGTTATTGAGATATAAAACATTGAGATTAAAACTTTTATATGTATACGAACATCTAGATGAAAGAAAACTAGGTATTGTCCGCTTTGTTGATGATTTTATTTGGAATTCCAATCAAAAACTGGTTGATGACATAATTGTCTTGTCTTCTGCAGACCAATTAAATAAATCTTTAATGAATTCTGAAAAAAATATTTCATCATATCTAATTGGTAATAATTATTACAAATCAAAAAAAGTAATTGGATTTTATGCAGCTAATATGAGTTACATAGTCTTCTACATTGATATTTTACAAAAATATGAGGAAGAATTAAATGATATTATAAAATTAATCGATCAAGAAGTAAACGAATAAATTGCAAACTCTTTAATTTTTTTTTACATTGTTTAAATAAAATTCAAACAATTGAACATCAAATATTTAATAATATCTCTTTTTTCTTTAAATGCCTTTTCTCAAGTTTCAGTAATTGGAGTTGTTCAAGATGAAAAGACGCTTACACCTCTTGAAGAAGTAAGGATTCAGTTGAGACCAGTAAACCAAAAGGGTGCTGGTTTTTGGACTGGCACTATGACTAAAAAAAATGGAAAGTATAAGGTCACTACTTCAATGAATCTTCCTGCAATGATATCGTATAAAAAAGAAGGTTGCGGAGAAAAATCAATAAAATTAAAAGATGGTGATAAAGTTCCTTCAGTAGTATATTTAAAATGCACTGATAAAGCTATAAAAGCTATAATTATTGAACAAACCCTAGACACAGATGGTGATGGTTTGGTTGACAAAGAAGATAAGTGCCCTAAAGAATCCGGTTCGCATGAGAATGAAGGCTGTCCATCTGAGGCTGATGACGTCATGGATGCCAAAGCTCAGGCAGATAAAAAAGCACACTTTTCGTTAATGACTAAGTTACCTTCTAAAATATTTTTTTCATTAAATGATTTTATGGTATCTGAAGCTGAAATAAGTAAATTAATTAAAATTAAGAATTTCCTTCTAACTAATCCATCTGTCAAAATTAATATTGAAGGGCATGCATCTAGTGATGGTAATTTTGAATACAATATTATTCTTTCAGAGAAAAGAGCTTCTATGGTGAAAAAAGTTTTAATAGAATTAGGTATTGATTCTTCTAGACTAAATACAAAAAGTCATGGGGGAGATAAACCAATTCAAAGCAATTCCTCATCTCAAGGAAGATCTAATAATCGGAGAGTTGAAATTAGTGTTCAGTAGTTTTTATAAAATTAATAAAAAACAAAAGCGTAGATAAATACAGTCTTTTTTGTTTTTTAATTAAGTATTTTATGTGTCAACAATTTTACTGTGCTAGGGGTTAAGAAAGTTTGCTTATATGTTACAGATTTAATTTTTTCTTTAGAGTAGTAGATTGGAAAATACTTGTCTTTAGCCCAATCTGAAAAAAGATTACTGTAAAATGGACTTTCTGGGTTACCAGATTGACCAGGCGTATTTGTTGCCACAGCATCATCCCAATCTCCAGTATTAACTATCATTCTGAAACTAGCTCCGCTTGATTGGTTAAGGTTTCCTCCAGTAGATCCGGGTGTATAGGCATTTCCACCTCTAGGTAAAGGTCCTAGATTTAACTTACTAGCAGTTTCTTGATTAACAATTTTACCCAATGCATGATTTATTTGAATATGTTTAAACTTTTCTTGACCATAATTCCAGCTTTCAATATTTTCACCTAATCTAGTTTTAAGATTGTCAATACTTTTAAGAAATGATTTTTTTAAAAATTCATTTCTACCGGTAATTGGATTTGCACCAAAAAAATCTTTAGTTGGGTTTTGAATCCAGTCAATTATTTTTTTTAATTGAATTGATGTTATGTATTTCTTTCCTTTCTCAGGAACAAAATCATTAAAAGCTTGCTTTTTTATTTCATTTTCCCATGAAACATATATTGCAGCTGCAACTGAATTAGATGTTAATCTAAAATCCCAATTAAATAATCTGTTTATAATTTCATTTTCATTTTCGCTAAACGGTATTAATTTTAAAAATGGAACTAAAATTTTAGCAGGTAACGACATTACATCAACTTGTAATTTTTTCATTTTTTCCATATTTAAATCATTGTCATTATTTAAAACCTCATTTACTCGATCTCCTCGATATGGATCTGACCAGGAATAGCCAATTGCATTCCAGTTTTTATAGTTTTTGGAAGTTACATTTTGATTTGCAGTTGCAATAAATCCTTTTTTAGGATTGAATTCATTTGGTTTTTCAATAATTGGCAAGTATCCATCCCATTCGTGAGACCCATCTCCCGGAATTGGAACTAAACCACTAAATCCATTACGAATAGGAGCTATTCCTACTGCTTGCCATCCAATATTTCCTTTTGCATCTGCCCATATCATGTTTTCTCCTGGAATATTACTATAATTACAAGCTTCTCTAAATTCTTCCCAAGTTTCAGCTTGATCCATTCTTAAGGAAGCTAGGTATGGAGAGCCTCCGGGCTCTAACCAAGCGCACTTAATAGCATAGGCCTTATTTTTTTCTAAATTAATATATGAAACAGGTCCATGATGAGTATACTTAAGGGTTATTTGTTCAGGTTTTTCTCCTTTGATGTTAATTATTTCTTTGATTATTTTCATTTTTCTCCAATTACCTTTGAATCTATATTCTAAAGGATTATCTGGGTTTAAATCGTACTGATATAAATCTTCTCCATCAGTCCTAAAAACAGTTAAACCCCATGCGCCATATTGATTATGCCCTATTGAGATTCCTGGTATTTCAGGTTCACCACCTCCGATTACATTCCATTCAGGTGAAACCAAGTGAGTCATGTATCTTAAAGATGGAACTGCTATTTTTCTGTGGGGATCATTAGCCATATAAGTATTACCGTCTGATGTTTTAGAGCCACTTACCACCCAATTGTTACTTCCTAGCGCCAGAGAATCTTCTTTTGGTGCTAATAAGTCTATTGATGTTTGAGTTTCACCGTATTTTTTTTTAATGATATCATTAGTAAAGACAAGAGGTTTTCTAAAAGAAAAATAGGGCTCTAAAATATCTTCAAATAGAAGGTCTTTATCAATTTTTGAATCTAGTTTTAATATAGGTTCTTTAGGGTGTAACCAGAGTAATTCTTTAACTTTCTTTTCTCCTAAAACTGCAACTGCTCTTCCTGTCTGTAATTCTGAGCCTATATTTCCTAGAAGTCCTTGATGTCTTGAAATAACGACTTCTGGAGTCCAAGATTCTGGTGTTATACCAAGAATTTTAAATGGAAGTGGAAGTGATTCAGGGTTTTTATTTATTTCTTTAATGTATGTGTTTACTCCATTAACGTATGCCTTTATTATTTCTGATCCCTGAGGATGGTAATGATTTAATTCAGCTTCAATGTCTCCTCTGTATTTAAATAATCGAGTTCCAATATCTCTTTTAAGTTCACTTTCTCCTAAGATTTCAGCTACAGTTCCTGTTGCTTGTCTTCTCCAAATTTCAAATTGAAATAACCTGTCTTTAGCTGCTAAATATCCTTGAGAAAAAAACAAATCATTTTGATTTTTTGCATATATGTGATTTACACCCCATTTATCTCTCAAAACTTCAACTACTTCGTCGATTCCCTTAATTTTTATATTATCTTTTTTTATATTGTTGTCAAATGAATTATCACAAGAAACTAGAATTAAGAGAGCTATTGCTATTATTGATTTTTTAATGTAAGTATTCATCTCAAGTTATTTTAATAACTTAAATTAATACATATATTTTAATATGAAGTCCTACAAAAAATATTTTTTAGAAGGTTTAGTTATATTTTTTAGTGTTTTTCTTTCTTTTTATGTTGGAAATCTCAATGAAAAAAATGCAAATATTGATAAGAAGCAGAAATATGTTGATGATCTGATTGGTACGTTAAAAAAAGATATTATTCAAACATGTATAAAAGATTATTAAATGATGTTTATAATTCCTATAAAGAAACTCTACTTCTTTCCAAAAGTGAGTTAAATAATTAGAGGTTTATTAGTTATTTCTTTCCATAATTTTTTTATGTTTTGAACATAAATTTATTATTAAAGTCTTATATTGAAATCAAAATATTATGAAAAAACTATTTACACTTGCAGTTATCATGCTAGGCATGAGTGCAACAGCCCAAACAATTACTGATAAAAATGGATACTCAATTGATGTAACTGATTATGAAATGATTGAAATAACTAAATCAACAAATCCACTTCAAGGGGTTATGTTGGTGGGTGATGGTTATGATGAAATTATGATAAAAAAAGGCGCGAAAATTCAAGATGGTGAGAGAGAAATTACAGATAAGACTTCAGAGTTTGCTAAGAAAAATGCATTTTGGAAATCATTTATGAAAAGACGTGGTTTCACCTTCAAAGATGAAAGCACATCTAAAAAAAAGATGCTTGGAGCTGATATTACTGAAACACTTTTGACTTTTGTAAAGGAAGAATAATTTGTTAATTGGGTTTTTCAATAGATAAGTTTAATATCTCAGAGTAAATAAAAAATAGCAACAATATATTGTTGCTATTTTTTTGTGACCTCGGTAGGATTCAAACCTACAACCTCTTGATTCATAAATAAGGTATTT
>Ga0308019_10000740_pt1 | contig 20329 bp, 10 predicted proteins | sample Neamet284_FD_203135 | JGI IMG/M metagenome (GOLD analysis project Ga0308019, IMG submission 203135) | Marine microbial communities from water near the shore, Antarctic Ocean - #284 | ecosystem: Environmental > Aquatic > Marine > Unclassified | place: Southern Ocean | collected 2014-10-01 | reverse complement strand
TCCAACAACGGTTGGCTTCCGGGTGAGCTTGTGCCGTGGCTCAATATTGCACGGTGGACGATGTCCCTAATTCTCGTATATTTTTCAGTCTCCATCTTGTACCACTTCGGTAACCCTGACCGTGACAAGTGGCGGACCTTTACTCCTGGGGCAACGATGACTACAATTTTAATCGTTTTGCTGTCCTTGGGATTCGGAGCTTTTATCACTTATTTAGACAGTTACAATAGACTTTACGGCTCTTTAGGGACCTTCTTGCTGCTTCTTGTTTGGGTAAATGCGAATAGCTCAATCCTTCTCTTGGGGTTTGAATTCAACGTGAGTGTTCATAAAGCGCGAAATGAAGCTAAGAGCAACTTGCAATAGTGTTTTAAAAAGACGTAATTAGCTTTATGATTCAATCAAAGCATTTTTACCTCTTAGGATGTTTCTTCCTAATATCGTTAACTTCTTTATCCCAAACCTCAATTGATGGTCGTTGGAAAACCATCGACGACGAAACGGGGCGCATTAAAAGCGTAGTAGAAATTGTCGAACGAGACGGCCAGTTTTTCGGTACGATAATAGAATTATTTCGCCTTCCGGACGAAGATCAAAACCCACAATGTGACAAGTGTGACGACGACAGAAAAGATCAACCAGCCTTAGGGATGGAAATTGTGAGAAACATGGTTGTATCTGATGGTAGCAATCAGGAATGGGAAGATGGAACAATTTGCGATCCCAAAAAAGGTTCTATTTACGATTGCGAAATGTGGTTAGAAGATGGGGAATTAGACGTTCTGAAAGTTCGTGGATACATTTGGTTTGTATTTAGAACTCAAGACTGGCTAAGGGTAGTTGACTAGTAGTTGTCTAGTGGTTGACCAGTAGTTGACCAGTGGTTGACGAGGTCAAGATGTCTAACTGTGTTTCGTTAGCAGATCCAACTCATCTACAAGTTTCTTCGTTAGCGCCTTTCTTTCATAGGGTGTAGGATCTACTTTGAGTGGGGCATTGTTTTTCGTGATGTTTTTCAGCATTTCATACGCTGCGTCTTCATCTTCGTGATCACAAAAAGGCAACCCCCAATTGTCAAGTTGTGTGGCGAGGTCACTTGGGCTATTGCAAATACTCAAAAGAGGTTTTTCACAAGCGATGTATTCGAACACTTTTCCAGGTGTGCATTTTCGAGCAGCATCGGTAGCGTTTTGGACTAAAAGGAGCGCATCGCAGCCAACCATCTCAATGACGGCTTGTTTGTGAGATAGTGAGGGAGTAAAGCTCACGTGTTGATGGTCTTTTAATTCCAATTTTATCTCTTCGCCTACTGATCCGACTAGATGAATTTCTATTTTACGACTTTCTAATTGATTCCATTTTTTTACGGCACGCCACAAACCAGGTACATTTCTTGAACCGTAAAGAGATCCGAAATGTCCTATTTTGAATACGGAAGTTTTGTTTTCAGGGGTTTTCACACCTTTGAAATCCAGCCTGTCCCAACCATTTTGTATTAAAATCGCTTTGTCTTTGTTTCCGTCATCTAAGAGTGTTGTCGCTACGGAAGGTGAAGTAATCGTGATTTTGTCAGAATACTCTACGACCATTTTTTCCATTTCAATGAGCTTTCTTTTCGCTCGCTTACCCATTTTAAAGTCAGCCAAGTAATCCATGTCCGACCAAGGATCTCTAAAATCAGAAATCCATTTTAGTTCAGGGTATTTTTTTTTCACTTCCAACCCTATGAGATGCATACTGTGTGGTGGTCCAGTCGTGATTATTGCATCTATATGGTTTTCATTTATCCATTTGTTGAGAAACTTAACAGCAGGTCTAACCCAAGTGACTCTAGCATCAGGAATAAATATATTCCCTCTGACCCAGCTGATAAACCCTTTCATAATTGAGGCTTTCTTTCCAGAAGCTTTAGAAGCTCCCATCCTTGAGTTTGACATTTTCCTCCCAAACAAAGAGACGACTCTTGATGGCTCAAAAATAGGAATCTTAAGAACTTGGACTAATGGCGAGACCTCTTCTAAGAGTGATATATCCTCCACGGGAACATCTGGGTTTTCCGGAGTAAAAACAACAGGATCCCATCCAAATTCTGGTAGATATTTCGAGAATTTCAACCACCGTTGAACTCCAGCTCCTCCGGATGGAGGCCAGTAATAGGTGATGATTAACACCTTCTTATTTTTCGTGATTGGTTTCAAATTAATTTGATTAATAAGAAATTATTGGAGGGTCAAGGACAACACAGTATTCGCAATATTTTGAATCTTCGTTGTGAGAAATTTCTTTACCCTCTTCCTTAAAATCAGACAGCCGATTTGAGATCCACCCGATCAGCATATCGATATCTCCACGATTTATTTCCGTGCGTTTGCCTATTTTTAAGTTAAGTAATCCTGCATGGGCATTTCTTCCTGAACGTATAGAGGCTTTCACCTCGTGCAGTGACTCATCATTGAGAAGGATGGCGCAATAAACAAGAAGTTGTAGTGCTTTGGAGGCGTTTCCTTTGTCAAGTTTTCCTCCCTCAATATCCCAATCTTCTTTCAAATTCAAATCTGTTTGGGTAGCAATTCCTGTTTTATAATCTACAACCCTGGTGACCCCAGCAACATCCTCTAACCTGTCAGCATATCCAAAAAATTTAACTTCTCCACCGTCAACCAAGTTATAAGTTGCTTCGAACGAATCCTCTAACCCTGTAATTGTAATGGGATCTGCTGTCCCTTTCTTCAATTCTAGAAGTTCACGGTTTAAAATCTTCTTAATCGTTGATTTAGCAGAACGTATTAACAATAGGTTTTCACCACTATCTGAAACCCCATACTTATAGCAATGTTTCACGGCCTCGTCTAAAAATGTATCTAAATTCTTAAGAATGGATTTGATATGATGCGGTTGCAAAGTTTTCTGAAGAGCTTTTTCTAACCCGTGTTCAAATACATGGTGCACAATTGACCCTAAAGTGCTGCTCTCGAGATTTTCCTCCAATTCATTTGGTTCTAAAAGTCTCAATAAATATCTATAAATAAAATTCCTTTCGCACGAAAGAAGTTTGTTTAATGCCGAGGGGGAGATTCCTTCTTTAGCCCAAACCTCAATTCTTCCTCTCATTTTTTCAGTAAGCACAATGACAGGTATTTCTGGCCGGGCTTTCGGGCTGGGCATACTGAACATTGATTTCGTAACCTTGTCTTTTACAGGAGTAAAAGAATGAATAAATTGTAGAATATATCTACTCATTTCTTCAGAGCCTTTTCCGTTGGTTCTATATAAAAGTTGAACTTTGGTGGAACGATTTAAGAGTCTATAAACGCTGTAAGCGTATGCGGCTTCCCGCTCATGCCTGCCTGGCATATTGATAGAATGTTTCAAATCGGCAGGCAGATAGCTGTCAATAATTTCATGCTTGGGTAGTATCCCCTCGTTGCAATCCATAATGATTACTCGATCATAGTCAAGGGCTCGAGTTTCTGTAAGCCCCATTATTTGCAATCCTTTTGCTGGCTCACCTATCAGGTTTATCTTCTCACCGCCAAGTAGTTTGTGCATCAAAGCACGCACATCACTCGCGCTATTACATGGATTCAGATCTGCTTGTAAACGGAGCATGATGCTTACTACTTTTCTAACACTGGTCCACCCTGCTTTAATCCATGGATTTTTACTGTCCTTGAGATTGATCTCAATTTTTCTAGAAAAATCATCTAATCCTTGAAGAAACTCTTTTGCACCCTGAGCTCTTAATGGTTCAAGGTCTTTTAAAAGAGAATAAAAAGTTCCATCGGAAACTTCCTCAATGGAAGTCATAGATACCCAACCAGAATTCCTTTTGGCCAATTCGTGTAACGAATGTGTAGAATCGGATTTAAACGAAGTTGTGTTTTCAGTATATTCTAAAACAACCTGTTGACTCGATAGGGACATGAGCTCTTCAAATCTCCAGCCTCTGTCTGCCCTCGAAGTCATTTTATCCATGAGGTTTAAGAAAGGTGAGATAGGCGTTTCACGAATGCTAAGCCCCATGGTTACATTATAGCCAACATCATTGTTAGGGAGAGCTTGTAATAAAACAGGAAGGGTTCCAGCATCGGGCAATACAATTACAGTTTTATTTTTCTCATCTTCACTGAGCTCAAGTACGATTTGGCGTACAAGTTGACAAGAACTCATAACAGAACTACATCCAATTATCTCGAGATCAGGAGGTGCAGGTGCGATTTGATCTGGAATATTGTACGGAAATTCACGAAGCTCTCTAATAAAATATCCGGCTTCAATTTGCGTATCATTGACATAGGATACATCAGCATCTGGTAAATACATTAGCTTTCCTGCTTCGTGCCATTTTGTTAGATACAGCTTTTCACTTGGGGTGATAGCGGCAAGTCCAGCGGCATAAACAGCCTGGTATTTTTGCACATCCCCTTTTATTGCGACATCCCAACTCAGCTTCGCTTTTGTGGTCATTCCATCCTTCTTCAGCCTTTCATGGAGATCTTTGTAGAGGTGCGGGAGTCTATCCCACTGATTCATAAAAGAAATTTGGGCTTCCGTAAGTTTTTTAGATGTGTCAAAACTCCATTCCTCAATTTCTTTAATATCTCTCAGGTTTTTAAACACCTGATTTGCATCTTTCATGTGATGGTCAATCTGGTGAAAGTCTGCGAGAGCTACGGAACCCCAGTTCAAAAATAAACTGAAGTCTTTTTTCTCCTTCGTGTGATTTAACTGCACTTGATACAACCTCGCTAAAACCTCAAGATTGTCAGCAATTTGAAACTCACCATTCCCTTCCATAAAAGCTCCTAAAGTCATTACTTGAGGCATACGACAAGCCTCTGTAGCTTTTCTAGTAAAGACCCTTTTGAATGCAGCTACAGCCCTGAAACTTGGTAGCACGACAGCACATTCCCCCATGTTTTTACTGTTGAGAACAGCAAGAGCTAGTTCTTCTAAAAAAGAAGTGTCGCTAAGGGTAGGTAAATGTTTTTGAGTCACTGTTAAAGTGTTAATTCAGTCCTTTAAGGTAAACCCATTTAGAATGAATTTCAACCATTCTTTCCGAGATTCTTTCCTAAACCAAACACTTTTAATTTGGCTGAAAATAGTTTTATTGTCAAGGGGCTCAGTATTCTCTATTTTATTCTCTACTTTTTTTTCTTTTGCTCCATCAGCAATTTTAAACCTCTTGTCCGCCTGAGTTTTATACCCTTTAGACTCTTCTAGTATCCCGAGGTTGTTTTGATTTACGGCATCTTCCGGCTCAAGTTCGATCGCAATTTTATAATCTAATATTGCCCCATCGGTATCTCCATTGGCTTGCTTCATCCAGGCTCGGGAAGAGAATCGGTATCCATATTCCGGCTGTAATTCAGCAGCGGCGTCAAGATCTGTTATCGCGGAAACCTTATCAGAAAGATGGAACTTGCAGATGGCTCTATCGTGTAAAGCGTCAGCGTCAGTATGAGAATTTTCAGTTTGACTAAACCAAAGCTCCCATTTCTTTAGTGCCTCACCCCAACTCTGGGACGACATTAAAGCTAGCGCAGATTCTTTTATTTTAATATTTGTTTTTTCTAAAGTCACGATGCTAAGGTATAATTTTTATCATTTGTATTGTAGCTTTAGCCAACCTTTAGACAGGATATAATGACAATATTTTATCCAACTCTAATAGAATTTTTTATGAATGTTGAATGCTCCAATCTTTCTTGGAGCGGAACCCCTTTGGTTGTTCAAACCAAGAATAAGATCAATTGATTGAAAGTAGAAACTCAAGTAGATTTAACGTCTTCCTTAACCTTTCATGTTCCTGCTTTAGCTAGTCATTTTGTTAAAGTTGAAAATGATCAAGATATTAGGGAAGCTCTGCTTTACGCACAAAACAAAAATTTAAAAATTTTAATTCTAGGTGGAGGAAGCAACATGCTATTTCACAATGACTTTGAAGGGTTGGTCATTAAGATTAATAGCAAGGGTGTAGATGTGTCAAAGGATGATGGAAGAAGACTGGAAGTTGTTGTAGAGGCTGGCGAGAATTGGCATGAATTTGTTTTGAAATCTTTAGAAAACGGCTGGGGAGGCCTTGAAAATTTAGCTTTAATCCCAGGTTGTGTTGGCGCTAGCCCCATGCAGAATATTGGTGCTTATGGAGTTGAGATTAAAGATGTCTTCTCATGGCTAGAAGCACTAGAAGTTAAGACGGGTCAGTTAAAGCGTTTTAATCTCCAAGAGTGTAAACTTAATTATAGAGAGTCCGTTTTTAAAAGAGAGTTGAAGGGGGAGTGGGTCATCGTTAGAGTTGCATATAATCTTGATCGAGAGTCTCCTCTTAAAACCAGCTATGGGGCTATAGAGGATGAAATTTCAGACATACACAAAATGGATTTAACTCATCTTGATGTTGCGAAAGCTGTCATTAAGATAAGAAATTCTAAGTTGCCTAACCCTGATATAATAGGAAATGCTGGCTCTTTCTTTAAAAATCCGATTGTAAACAAAGAGGATTTTATCAAGCTTAAAGATCTCTACCCAGAAATCCCAAATTACCCTCAAGATGGAGAGGTATATAAGTTGGCGGCTGGATGGCTTATCGATACTTCTGGATGGAAAGGTCACGATAGGGGAACCCATGGGGTTCACGAATACCAAGCTCTGGTTTTAGTTAATCATGGAGGAGCGACAGGTAAGGAGGTTTGGACATTAGCTGAAGACATCATGAAATCTGTGTATGAAAAATACAATATTCAACTTGAACCAGAAGTGAATCAAATTTCGAAGGGTAAATCCTGAAAAGTCAGATTTAATATTGTACGCAAGGAGGAGATTTTGATTGTGTCTGCTTTCTTGTAATGTCCCACATGTATTTCAGGGATAATTCATGAGATCCTCCAGATGATATAAGACCTAATTTGCTTAGGGTGATGTCGTAGCTATACCCGATATGCCAAATGTTATTTCCAAATCCAAAGATGAAGCTCAGAGCATCGATATCTATCGATTCATCTGCAGCCTTCTGTAATAAGGGGATTCCTCTATACCAAACGCCAAGCGTCATGAAATCTAAATCGTAATATGCACCCATATCGAATTGGTCAATATTTCCTTGCTTCGTGTAGTTAAATGCCACGACAACATCTTTTGCATATTTAGATCGTGGGCCACGAATTAATGGGATACGCCCTCCACCATGAGCGGAAAGCCTCACATCTAATCTCTCCATGTAGTTATTGCTTAGGCTTGAGTTAGGTGTATTTAGATGGTCAGCAGAAGCACCCAGCCAAAACCCTCTACTTACCATAAGCACTCCCGTGCCCAAATCACTGTATTGTTTTCCACTCATGATCCCATCTTCAAGGGTTGTTGTCGCGTCCTGTCTCAGGAGTTGATCCATAAATGTTAGATCGGATAAGTTGACAGATCTACTTACTAATCCAACCTGTAAAGCAGGACGAATATATGTTCGTGGACCAATTTTAAGCTCATATGCGTACTGAAAAGCGATGCGAGAAGATCGAAGTGCACCCGCACCTGCTTCTTCATGACTAACAAGAACACCTATGCCGCCGTTTCGGTTAAATAGAGGTCTATCATAAGCGAAGTGGAACCCAGTATAAGCTTGGGGTAAATTTGCCCATTGAGATCTGTAAAGACTCACAGCTCTGGCTTGTTCAGCAGCACCTGCATAGCCAGGATTTATGGATGTTGGAGCTGCATTGAATTGCGTAAAATGCAGATCTTGAGCAGTTGCGGATGATGAAAATAAGACAAAGTTTAATACTATAATAGTAGTTAACAGTGTATTTACTAATCTTAAGTGAAACGAGAGATTCATAACCTCTTTTACGACAGCTACTCACAAAAGGTTACAGAATTATTCATTTATTTAGAGATTAAAGTAACAGTACCTGCCTTTTCAATGAAAGTGCCATTACTTAGGGTTGCAACCGCTTTATATGCGTATACGTCCTGAGTGGCTAGCACTCCAGTTACATACCCATCCCATCCAACATTTATATCTGATGAGTAAAAGATTTGTTCGCCATACTTATTAAAGACCAAGACTTCGAAATCGATAACCCCACCGTGTAAAGGTCTGAAAACATCATTGTTATATGCTTGTAAATCGTATGCGCCTCCATTCCCTCCACCTGAAACAGGAGTGAATGCAGTAGGGAAAACAAGCAATCCTCCATCTTTCGCTGTCACAGCATTTTCATAAGTGAATGTACTGGAGCATTCCCACTCATTGTTAGCTGTTAGGGTTACATTGTAGTTGCCAGCGTTTGTGTACTCATATGTGGGATTTTCATCTGAAGAGGACTCTCCGTCCCCGAAGTACCAAACAAACTCATCAGCCTCTGTAGATAAATTATAGAATTGAATAGGTTCGCCTGGAGCAAAAACTTCTGTAGGGAAAAGGCTGAAGTCAGATTGCGCACGTGGGAAAACGGTTATGGAGGCATATTGAATCTCTTCTACTAAAACACCATCATAACTGACAGCCTCTAGAGTAATATCATATGTTCCTGCCTCGGTAAATGTATGTGTTGCATTTTCGGAGAATACAGTTGTTCCATCACCGAAATGCCATTTGTAGTTATCAGCATACTGAGACAGATTAGTAAAGTCCACCGTGAAGGGCGCGCAGCCTTTTCCACGTCCTGTAAAAGCAAGTTCAGGGATTGGAGTTAGAATATTAATTGTCGCTAAACCATCATCAGAGCAATACGCATTACTGATCGTTGCCGATATAGAGAACACCCCCCAAGTGTCATAAGTATGTTCACCAGGATTTTCATTTGTACTAATGTTTCCATCACCAAAGTTCCAGAGAACTGAACTCGATGATCCCGATGTAGACAGAACTTCAATTGCGACTGTTGTATTAGGAAATGTTTGCGTGACTGGAGTCACGTGAAAGTCAACAACAGGTTTAGCTAAAACTCCTATTTCACTTGTTGCGTGGTTACTGCAACCGTACTCAGAAGTAACAGTTAATTCTACAATAAAGGTCTCGTCATCCCCCGTGTTTTCGTTATCAAAGATGTGTGTTGGGTTTATTTCTGTACTCAAGTCTCCATCGCCAAAAGTCCACTCGAATGTCGCGTTTTCAGTGCTTTCATTCGTAAAGACAACTTCAAAAGGAGAGCATGAGGCCTGTGGAGAGCTAAATTGAGCTGCCATTTCAGGGTAAACAGTGACTTGAACAACAGCAGTGTCATTGCATCCATTTTCAGCGATTGCGATAAGTTCAATCGGGAATGTTTCGATATTTCCAGACGTGTTGTCAAAGGTGTGAACAGGCTCGAAGTCAATGCTAACATCTCCGTCAGAAAAACTCCAAGAATACTCAGAGGCGTTTTCTGAGTCGTTCGTAAACGTTGTATTCAAAGGAGCACAACCATTGCCAGATGAGGTAATAGAAGCAATTACACCTTTCAATGCGGAGATTTCTAAAGTGTCAACGGACAAACATCCCATAGGACTTGTCGCAGTCGCAGTCACGATAAATGTGGTTCCGTTAGCTTCAACATTTTCATTTAAGTAAGCATGCTCTTCATTTGAGTTGTCCGAACTTTGATTGTCTCCGAAATCCCATAAAATAGAAGAATCATCATTAATTTGGGCTGCAAAATTCACGGTAACGGGAGAGCAGCCACCTGTGATGTCAGAAGACGCAATCACTGAAGGAATTTCCTCAACGTACGTAGTCGCATTCAAAATTGCGCTACATAAATCCGTTATAATTTCGAGTTCCACGTTATATAATCCAGCCGTATTATAAATATAACTGGGGCTTTGTTCGTTAGAAATTTCGCCATCTCCAAATGTCCAAATCCATTCTACGATCTCATCTGTACCTTCTATTGTTGATAAATCTGTAAACTCACTTGGCGTACCGTGACAAACATCTGATACAGAAAAATTTACAGAAGGAATTTCAAAAACGTGAACCGACTCTGAGTCCTCACGCGAGCATCCATTCGCAGCAGTAACTTCGAGTTGTACCTCGTAAGTTCCTGGGTTGTTAAATAAGAGCTCTGGTGTCGTGCTACCATTATAAGTGTATGGAGCCATGTTAAATGTCCACTGGTAATTATAACCATCTCCGATCATCGTTTCTGCTGTAGAATGAAAACTTCCGCAACCTTCTGATTGAGAAAGTAAAATGTCAGCTGCAGGAGTTGCAAGAGCTGTGATCACTTCGGTAGAGAGATGACTACAACCCATTTCTGATGTTACGTTTAGTGTCACATGATAATCAGCATCATCAAAAGAACTAGGGTTAGTGAAAATATGTGTTGGATTTTCGTCTTCACTGGTTACTCCATCACCGAACGCCCAGCTGTAAGTTTGGTTTTCAGTACTTTCATTTGTGAACATCGCATTAAAAGGAGCACAAGACCCTTGTGTTGAACTAAATTGAGAAATAACCTCCGGAAAAATATCAATCTCTACGCTTTGTGTGTCAACACATCCGCCGTCTCCCGTAACTGTTAAGCTTATTTCTCGTGTAACGGTTTCTTCTCCAAGATTCTGAAAACTATACTGATGCATTTCACCATTAAATCCACTCGCATTAACTCCATCACCATAACTCCAGTCTAGATCTGCCTGTGAACTGTTGTCAAGAATATTTACAACAAAGGGTGAACACCCTTCAGAAAAGTTTGTCATAAATTGAGCAACTGGCTGTGGATTGACATTTATTAATGACGAATATTCATCAACACATCCGTATTCAGATACGCCTATCGCGCTAAGAGTGAAAATTTGAGTATTGTTGGTTTCGTTGAAATACATATGGGAAACCATTTGAGTATTAGAATCATTAGAATCGTCTCCGAAGCTCCAGGTAATTTGAGAAGCGTTTTCAATAGAAGGAGTTTGAACTTCAAATGGAGCACATCCTTCATTCTGAGAAAGCGTAACGTCAATGATTAATTCAGGAAAAGTAGTAATGACGACTGTTGTGCTGTCATTACATCCATTTTCAGCGATTGCTATAAATTCAACTGAGTATGCTGAAATGTTTTCAGATGTATTTTCAAATGTGTGAACAGGCTCAAAGTCATTGCTTACAATTCCGTCTGAAAAATCCCAAGAATAATCCGCTGCATTTTCCGAGTTGTTGGTAAACGTGGTGTTCAAAGGAGCACAACCATTTTCTAATGAAGTAATAGATGCAACGGCACCTATCAATGCTGAGACTTCTAAAGTGTCCATTGAAACACAACCCGCTATACTTGTTGCTGTAGCTGATATGATAAATGTGGTACCGTCAGTGTCAATGTTTCCATTTATGTACGTGTGCTCCTCATTTGAGTTGTTAGAACTTTGACCGTCACCGAAATCCCAAAAGACCGATGTGTTCTCATCACTTGTTGCTTCGAAGTTTATCGTGAGTGGTCCACACCCAAAAGTGATGTCTGAAGAAGCAGAGATTTCGGGTATTGCCCCAACAAAAGCTGTATGTGTCATTGAGTTCGTACAGTGCGTATTACTTATTTCTAAGGAAACTTCATATTCTCCCGGTGTTGGAAAGGTGTGTTGTGGGTTTTGTTCTTCAGAAATCTCACCGTCTCCGAAAGACCACGTTAAATCAATGGGAGTTTCATTTTCAGACAGGGTTGATAAGTTCGTGAAATAACTAACGCTCCCCTCGCAGACACTGTCAACAGCGAATTGCACGTTTGGACTATCCAAAACAGTTACCACTTCTGTAGCGTTATTTACGCAACCGAGTTCGTCAGTCACCCCCAACTGAATCACAAACATCCCTGGATTTTCGAAAATGATTTCAGGAGTTGTTGCACCCGAGTATGAGAAAGGAGGTGTGTTAAACGTCCATTCGTATTCAACGCCATCACCACTTAACTCCACAGCTTCAGTAACAAGTGTTCCACAACCTTCATCTTCAGACAATGAAATAATTGCTTCCGGAATTGGTGTTACTGACACGTCAAACCGTGCGGTATCGCTACAAGATAAAGGTAAACCATCAATAGAAATTATTCCGTACACTTCATACGTACCCGAGTCGTTAAATGTTAAATTTATATTTGGAGCAGCTCCTGGATACCAGGTTCCTTGGCCACCGTTAAAGTTCCATAAGTAGCTATCACCCTCAGTCTCATCATGTGTTAATGTTGCAGGGTACCCTTGACACACGTGCTCAGGTCCAGATAGATTGGTTGACAGAGGTGCTCGTTTGATAAACTCTCCACCAATAGAACAGCCTTCCGTACTTGTAAATACAAGAGAATATGCTGCGATGTCTTCTGGATACGTATGAGAAAGGTCTTCATCAAGTGACCAAGATGCAAACGATTCAACATCAGATCCATCACCCCAATCGACTGTTAAGCCAGTCCAAATGTTTGAAGTTGCAATATTCAGAGAGAATTCTCCTGCATCACAGCTGTACCAAACAGGAGTGGAAGTTGCCTCATCATCAGACCCTATCAGGTCGTGACACTGAGCGTTAATGCTAGTTCCTACTAGTGTTAGCGCGAACGTTAACAACATAGTCAGGGACGAGTTACGTAATATTTCAGAGCTATACATGTCCTTTTTTACGGACCTTAGACACTATAGGTTACGTTTTATGCGAAAAAAAGTAGGTTAGAACAGTTTAGTGTGGGTTTCTGAAATCTGGGTTTTGAATAAATGTGGTGTCAGTAAGCGTATTCAAGAATGCGATAAGAGCTTCTTTTTGTTGAGGAGCCAGTTCTAATCCACCAGTAGTGTATTTCATAAAGGGGTCAATCGTGGATGAACTCACACCACCGCTGTTGTAGTGTTCAACAACATCTTCGAGTGTGTTAAATCTTCCATCATGCATATATGGCGCGCTTAATGCAACATTTCTTAGTGTTGGGGTTTTAAAAAGCCCAGAGTCTAACACATAGCCAGTTACGTTTACCCTACCCGGGTCCGTCTCAAACGATGGGTCTAAGCCATTGTTGTGAAAAAGGTAATCTGAAAACTGAAGCCCTGCTTCTCCATGGCAGTGAAAACAATCACCTCCGAATTCTCCACCAGGGTTTACCTCTGGATCTCCGCCTTCTTTGAGGAACAGTTGATACCCGAGATATTCTAAATCACTTAAATCGGTTTCACCACGTCTCCATTTATCAAACTTGCTGTTCGCACTAATCATTGTCCTTATAAATTGAGCGATTGCTTTTACTGCTAAATCTTCAGTAATGACCTCTGTGCCAAAAGCATCAAAAAACATTTGTGGATAGTCGAGTTCACTAAAATCATCATTCATTAACCTCTCCACCACAACTTCCCAAGCAACATTCATTTCAAGGGGATGCTCGACTGGATCGCGGATTTGATCTTCCAAGGTCATGGCTCTACCATCCCAAAAGAATGATGTCGACCAGCCTAGATTAACAATTACACTTGCGTTTCGACTTCCCAAAGAACCATTTACACCTGAGCTGAAAGGGCTCGGGTCAGAAAAGCTCGAGGTTGGAGTATGACAACTCCCACAGGTAATAGAGTGGTCAAGAGATAGGGATTTCTCCCAAAACAGCAATCGCCCTAATTTAATTCCTTCTTCAGTCATTGCATTGTCTGCAGGGATGTCCATTGGAGGAAAAAAAGGGGGGATTTCGATGGTATAGGACGTGGGTTCCCAAGCGGGGTTGTTTCCACAATCACATCCTGAAGCAACGGCTATGAAAATAAAGATCCCGCTGACTGTGATCCTAGACAGCCTTTTTGAATTCATGGTGTTATTCTTTTAACGTCCATGATGTTGTCAGGTTGTTCACTAACATGACTGCATTGGGCACCTCGCCCATTGAATGCCCTACTTGACTTAAATCTATCTCCCCGGAAGCGCCATCTAGGGCGAGTCCAAGATCCAAATCTAGTTGAAATTCTAAGTCATCATTAGTGTGAAAAGAAAACGTATTCGTTTCTATTACGACTGTTCTGTAAAGAGGGTCTGTGGCACAATGGAAGATGAATGGAGTCTCGATTAATCCGCCATCTTCCTCCGCCATCTTCCCCTCAAATTTTACAAAAAAGTAACTGTTGTGCATATCCCAGCGCATCCCAGCTGACCCTGTTACGCCTAAGGGATGGCTGTTAGGGTACGACGTAGGGTCGATGCCTTGATTTAATTCTGAAGGAACACCCACGTTAAACTTAATTGCGTTAAACGTATCAGAACAACGCAATTTATGTGAGCTAAACGCTCCATTTGCACTCGCTGAAAATGGAAAAAAGTCCAGCCTCGAGATAGAAGATGAATTGATCCATTCACCGTCCTCACTTCGCAGCGAAAGATTGCTGATGTAGCAATTAAATTTTTCTGGCCTTACGGATCGATTCATTGAATCATACACGGTATCGCCGATTGATAACTCTGCACCGTGCCAAGAAAGAGTCGTGTTCAGGTTGAGTATACCACTTTCATGATTTTCTATACAGCCTGTAGTTAGAAGTATCGCGAAAACAGTGAATGTTCCGATTGCTCTTTTTGTAAATGTTTGCATATTGCTCTTTTTGTAAATGTTTGCATATTCATAGACCTACAAATATTAAAAATAGTTGCTCTATTTAATGCTATTTATCTCAGAAAAAGTTGTAATTTTTAGCTCTCAATATGGAAGAGTCATCTAAGAGGTTTGAAGTAGTTAGGGCTTCAGCCGGATCCGGAAAAACCTATCGCCTTGTTTTAAGGTATTTAGAATGTGCCTTATCTGATGATGACAAAAGGGCCTTTGGTAAAATTCTTGCGCTCACCTTTACGAATAAGGCAGCAGCTGAAATGAAGGAGCGGGTTTTAGAAGATTTAAAACATCTCGCCGACGGTGGGGGAGATAAGTTGTCGGAACTTAAAAAGAACTTAAACCTGAGCGAAGAAGTGTTGATTGCACGAGCAAAGTCTCTTCACAGAGAAATGCTTCACAGGTACAGTGATATTTCTGTCATGACGATTGATAGTTTTGTCAATCGTTTGGTGAGAACTTTCGCTAGAGATTTAGCCCTAGAACAGGATTTCAGGATAGAGTTAAATTCAGACCAAGTAATTGATGATGCGGTGACTAGGCTTTTAGAAAGGGTAGGAGTCAAAGGGAATGAAGCGATTACAGAGCTTTTAGAGGGTTTTGCGAATCTACAGATTGCAGAGGATAAGGATTACCGGGTGAGAAGGCCTCTCAATGAATTGGGAATTGCTGCAGTTAAAGAAACCATGAGAGATGTGGTAAATTCTTTCGAAGATCTTTCTCCCGAAAAGTTTAAACAAATTTCAAAAGAATTAAAAAAAGCGACCTCTTTTGCAGAAAATGTATTGCAAGAAAAATCTTTGGCTGCTCTAGCGAAAATCGATGAGCTTTCTATGGAAGACTCTGATTTCTCAGGAGGTACAGTTCCTAAAAATCTAAGAAATTTTAGCTCAGGTAGAATCAAAGAATTGAAAGCGACAATTCGTGAACATTTGACTAATCCTGAGTCCATGATTAGAAAAAACTCTCCGAGTGATTTGGTGTTAAAGGCACAAGAATTAGGTGATTGTTTAATGCCAGTTTTTAATGCTGCGATTGAGATGTTGCCTGAAACAGACAATGGAAAGAGATATCTTCTTGCAAAGAAAATGGGGAAACGGTTGGATTTAATGGGAACTCTTTCGGAGCTCCATAAAGAAATTTTAAAAGTCCAAACAGAAAACAACATCAGGACTTTTGACTCTATGCACAACATGATAGCTCAAATTGTACGTAACAATCCTGCCCCATTTATCTATGAAAGACTTGGCAACAGATATGCCCACATATTTATGGACGAGTTCCAGGACACATCCATAACACAATGGCAAAATCTTGTTGTCCTTTACGATCATGCCGTGAGTTCAGATCATAAAACACTTGTTGTAGGAGATGGCAAGCAGGCGATTTATAGGTGGAGGAATGGTGATTACAAACAACTCATGGATCTCCCCTCTTTACAAGGTAAAGATTTAGGGGTGGCGTTAGAAGATGCTCAAAGGTCTTTGTCCAATCACTATGTTCAAGATGAAGATGATTTAAGGGACAATTACAGGTCTGGTTTTGAAATTGTTAATTGGAATAACAACTTGTTTCATGAGTTAACCAAACATTTGCCCGATGAGTTAAAGGAGGTGTATGCTGATCAACGGCAAAATCCTGTAAAGGAGTTTCCAGGATCTGTAAATTTGGAACTGGTGGTTGAAGCCACCGTGAAAGAGAGGAGAACCAAGCATATTGAGGTGGTCGTCAGAAGACTGAGAGAATATGTAAGTCAGGGCTTTCACCCTGGTGATATTACGATTCTTGTCAGGACAAATCGTGAGGGCGCTATGATTGCCCAAGAGCTTCTGAAAACAGAATTTAAACCGATGACCGAAGAGTCATTGCACTTGGGAAGACATCCTGGGCCATTGGCAGTTGTGGCATTGGTAAGGTGGCTTTTGAAGCCCAAAGACAATCGGTTAGGAACGACTATTTTACAATGTGTCGCAGCTCTTTCTAACAATGGAAACAACAACCGTGGCAAGGTGGTGGATGAGGCATATTTCTTAGAGAAATATGTGATCATAAAGCAAGTGGAATCTAGCAGAGGTGCTGGGCACAAAACGTCCATCGGCAATTTAGATACTCAGGGGATGTTGCGAGAACTTTTCCCAGAATTAAAGGCAATTGGAAGATCATCTGAACCTTTGGTAGCATTTTTAGGGCATGTTTGTGCGCAGATGGGAATTACATCGATGTACCCAGCCTATGCCGAAGGTGTTTTAGAGCTTGCGAGAGAAGTTTCTGGTTCTGAAGAGAGTGGTCTTCACGGATTTTTACGATTGTGGGATGCCAAAGGGAAAGAACGGAGTGTCATCACCACCTCTAATTCTGATGCGGTCAATATTATGACTGTTCATAAGGCGAAGGGACTTGCCTTTAAGGTAACGATGGTTCTTTTAACGGTAAAAGATTACACGAAATTTAGAGGTGTAATTCCTGTTGAATTGAATGAGGAGACGAAGATGCCTTTAAAGTATGCCATGCTTGAGAACTATGACATGGTAAACACATCTGTAGAAGGCCAAAGATCAGCAGAGGTTAATAGGGTTATTCTAGATTCGGTGAATGTTGCATATGTCGCATTTACTAGGCCTGTTGAAAGATTAGATATTATTATAGAATTGGAAAAAGAGGATTTTGATCGAAATAAAGTCAAGTCCGTCGGTGAGTTGATTGTGCGGTCTTTAGAAGGTGTTAATGGAGGGAGTGTTAATTGTGGAAAGCTCACAGAAAGTGATCCTGGACAGGCCCTTGTTCGCAAGGATACAGTTGAGGAGATAAACCAAATCATACCATGCAGTCTCTCAACGGGGGAGACCGTCAATCATCTTGTAACTGTTCCGCCGAGTGAAGGAGAGGAGGTTATTCCCGACGGGTTAGATGCACTGCAGCTAGGTTCTCAAATTCATAAAACGTTAGAGAAAATAGTCAACTGTGACGATTGGATAAATGTAAAATATTCCCTCAATTCAAGTTTGAGATTTTCTGAAAAGGACAGAAATAAAATTATTGAAAGAGTCCAAGGCGTGATGGATTTAGATTCTGCTAAGATGTTTTTTCAGCCAGGAATTCACGTTGAGGTGGAGGTTGATTTCGTGGATAAATCAGGGAAGGTGCTGAGACCTGATAGAATTGTCAGGATAGATGATGTTTGGCATGTCATAGACTATAAAACAACTCAATCAGGAGGGGTGTCACATGAAAAACAAGTGCGTGAATATGTTAGTTTACTTGAAGAAATTGAAAAAGCAGAGGTGAAGGGTTGGATCATATACACTGATCCTTCACAACTAATTACAGTTGTTTAAATTCGTTAAATCAGGCGCAAACAAAGTCGTATATTCACAAACTGAAGAACTACCAAATGCGAAACTTTTATATTCTACATTTTCTCACTATTTCATTCGTTTTTTCGTTTGTAATACAACCCTTGGCCCAAAGTTCTCAATCTGTCCCCGCGATAAAAATGCAAAAGGGCCTTCCTATTCCGGTTAACCCTGATATAGATAGAGCACAAGCGAAAGCGGAAGCCTGTGCCCCAGCTACCGCACTCAGAGATTTGGAATGGAATAATGTGCGGGCTTTAATAGAAAATGGAGGAACTCTTTGGTATGATCGAGCGATTGACAAAGGGGCTCATTTCGTTCCAAAGGATGAAGGAGTATCTGTTGTCTATGGAGGAGCCCTTTGGCTAGGAGGTATTTCTCCAGATCAACAGCTTAAGCTAGCTGCAGTTAAATACAGGAATTCCGGAAATGATTTTTGGCCTGGACCGCTAACAAATACTGGAGAAGCTGAGGTGTCAGAATCAACCTGCCAACAATACGACCACTTTACGGTCACCTACAGAGCTGACGCCATGCGCCATCGCCAATTTTTCGATGCAGAAGCTGCCGGTACGCTCGAGACGGATTTCCCAGACGGTTATGCCATTCCCCCTTATTTTTATGAATACCCAGCTCACGGAAATCCCGCACTTGGTCAAGATTTTTACTTAAGCCCGTTCTTGGATTACGATGAAAATGGAATCTATGATCCCTCAAATGGTGATTACCCCTGGTATGATTTTCTCCAACAAATTGACTGTTCTGAACGTCGCCGTGAAGATGTAGTCCCTCTTTATGGTGACCAAACCTATTACTGGATTTTCAACGACAAGGGAAATGTTCACTCGGAGTCTCAAGGGGAACCTATCGGAATGGAAATTCGAGCACAAGCTTTCGTTTTCTCAACAAATGATGAGGTGAATAACATGACCTTTTACAACTATGTACTCATTAACCAAGGTACCCAAACACTGACTGAAACATATTTCGCTCAGTGGGTTGATTCAGATTTGGGAGGACACGTTGATGACTATGTGGGATGCGATGTTGAAAGAGGGCTTGGATACTCATACAATGGAGATCAATTCGATGAGGCAACAGGTTACTCCATCGGTTATGGTTTAAACCCTCCGGCTATGGGGGTTGACTTTTTCGAGGGTCCCTACCAAGATGCTGATGGAGTAGATAACCCATTAACTGATGTGTTTACGGATGCAATTGACTCATTGGGAATTCCATACGAAGGGATAGGTATCGGTTATGGCGATGGCGTAGTTGACAACGAGCGCTATGGGATGCGTAAATTCTTGTATTATAATTGGAATTATGGCAACAATGGTCAGCCTACAACTTCGACTCATTACTATAATTATATGAGAGGTTTTTGGAAAAACGGCCAACGAATGGCCTACGGTGGCGATGGGATTAGTGCTTCAACGGGAGCCCAATTAGATCTCGCTGCTGATTACATGTTCCCGGGAGATACAGATCCGAACAATTGGGGGACAGGAGGTGTAGATGTTGACGATTGGTCAGAATATGAAACGGGAAACCCAGCTGGAGATCGTCTATTCCTTCAATCAGCGGGACCATTCACGCTCGAACCAGGTGATTACAACAACATTACTGTAGGGCTATTATATGCCCGTGCGAGTGGAGGTGAACCCTTTGAAAGTGTTAAACTTCTGCGTCTTGCCGATGATAAGGCCCAGTCGCTTTTCGATAATTGTTTCGAAATTGTCAGCGGTCCTGACGCGCCTGATGTTGCAATCCAAGAACTCGAAAATGAGTTGATTTTATACCTCACAAATGAGAATGCGATCTCAAACAACTTCCACGAAGAATATACTGCCATAGATCCATCGATTCCTAAGGAATTAGAAGATGGCTCTCTGCTTTCAGATCTTAACAGATCCTATGTTTTCGAAGGATACCAAATCTACCAACTTTCAGATGGTGCAGTTTCTCCTTCAGACCTAGATAATGTTGCAAAAGCTCGACTTATTTTTCAATGTGACCTCTCAAACGAGGTTGAGTATATTGTGAACTACTCCTTTGATGAAGTGATGGGGGTTTCTGTACCGATTCTTATGGCTAACGGAGAAAACGAAGGGGTTGCTCACAGCTTTAGAGTGACTACAGACGTGTTTGCACAAGGCGATAGCAAGCTGGTAAACCACCGCGCTTACTACTTTATGGCCCTTGCTTACGGATACAATAATTACAGAGACTTTGATGCTGCAACGGGTACCGGCCAAGACATTCCCTACAAAGCTTCACGTAAAGGAGCTGTCGGTTCTATCCGTGTTTACTCAGGCACTCCTCACCTTCCTTCACCTGAATCGGGTGGTACTATTCAAAACTCTTCTTACGGAGACGGTGTTGTAATTACTCGTTTAGAGGGCAAGGGGAATGGCGACAACGTTATTGAGCTTTCTTCAG
>Ga0308019_10000739_pt1 | contig 20342 bp, 6 predicted proteins | sample Neamet284_FD_203135 | JGI IMG/M metagenome (GOLD analysis project Ga0308019, IMG submission 203135) | Marine microbial communities from water near the shore, Antarctic Ocean - #284 | ecosystem: Environmental > Aquatic > Marine > Unclassified | place: Southern Ocean | collected 2014-10-01 | reverse complement strand
AACATTCGATCGCTTTGGTTGCCCAGATAGTGATGGAGATGGATATTCGGATGAAGACTTGGGTTGGACTATCGGCGAGGGTGCTGATGCATTCCCTATTGAACCGAGCCAGTGGTCTGATGGCGATAGTGATGGCTATGGCGATAATTCAACAGGACTTGATCCAGATGCTTGCCCTCTAATATTTGGAAACTCAACAGAGGCTGGAAGATTAGGTTGTTCCGACATCGATGGCGATGGTTATGCAGATATTGATGACTTATTCCCTACTGAAAAATCACAATGGAATGATAGCGATGCTGACGGCTTTGGCGACAATATTACAGGAACTAATCCTGATATGTGTCCATCGGTAGCAGGCGATTCTTGGATGGACCGCTTTGGTTGCCCCGACTCTGATGGAGACGGAGCAAGTGATGTCGATAACGCTGGAGCAAATGGGCCAATTTGGACAACAGCAGATGGTGCTGACCTTTGGCCTACTGACTCAACCCAATGGGCTGATGCTGATTCTGATGGATTTGGTGATAACTCATCTGGGACCAATGGAGATGATTGCCCGAGTATAATTGGAAATTCAAGTGCTGATAGAAATGGCTGCCCCGATACAGATGGCGATGGTTATTCCGATGCAGATGGTGGTTGGACTATCAGCGATGGTGCTGATGCGTTCCCACTGAATTCAGCGACTTGGAGCGATTCTGATGGAGATGGAATTGATGACCAAGTCACTGATATGTGTCCTACAGTTTTCGGCAACTCAACCGTTGATAGAATTGGTTGCCCAGATACAGATGGCGATGGTTACTCAGATGTTGATTCTGCTTGGAATACAAGCGATGGTGCAGATGCATTCAAGACCGACCCAACTCAATGGGCAGATACTGATGGCGATGGCTATGGTGATAATGCAACTGGTTATCTTGCAGATGATTGCCCTACAGAAGTTGGTGATTCATGGCAAAACAATACATTGGGATGTCCTGATATGGATGATGATGGCTGGGCAGACCAACAAGACTCATTCCCTAATGACGTCACTCAATGGCATGATATTGACGGCGATGGCTATGGTGACAATGCTGGAGGAACTACTCCAGATGCCTGTACTGGACTTTGGGGTAATTCAACAAAAGGAAATAGAAATGGTTGCCCAGATACTGATGGCGATGGATGGGATGATGTTATCGACCAATTACCATCCACTCCAAGCCAATGGCTAGACCAAGATGGTGATGGCTATGGTGACAATGCTAGCGGAATATTCCCTGATGCTTGTCCTGGTGTTTCCGGCAACTCAACAATAGCCGGATACGGTTGCCCTGATACTGATGGAGATGGTCTATCCGATGATAATGATGCATTCCCTAACGACCCTACACGTTCACAAGATTCAGATGGCGATGGCTTTGATGACCTAGAAGATGAATGTCGCTTTGCTGCTGGAAATTCCACAGAGGATAGGTTAGCTTGTCCGGACACTGATGCTGATGGTTACTCCGATGTGACAATTGCAGTAGGTAATGAAACTGGATGGAGCATCTCTGACGGTGCTGATGCTTTCCCTACAGAGCCAAGCCAGTGGAATGATAGCGATGGTGATGGCTATGGTGATGAACTAAGCGGATTCCAAGGGGATGATTGTCCAACTGAAGAAGGATATTCCAATATTGGTACATTCGGTTGCCCTGATGGCGATAACGATGGTGTATCACAAGACGGTGATGCATTCCCTGGTGATGATACTCAATGGGAAGACCAAGATGGAGACGGCTATGGTGATAATCCGAATGGTACTACGCCTGATTCTTGTATTCTAATCGTCGGAGTTTCAACAATAGACCGATATGGCTGCCCTGATGAAGACGGGGATGGAGCAAGCGATTTGAATGATTTATGGCTAGAAGATAGTTCACAATACTTTGATTCTGATAATGATACATTTGGCGATTTAGTCGCTGGCACAGATGGAGATTATTGTCCTCAACAATTTGGTACAGCAACCCAAGGTCTGATGAGAGGATGTCCTGATGCTGATGGCGATGGCTACGCTGATGCCGATGACGCCTTCCCAAGTGAACAAAGTCAGTGGTTAGACAGTGACGGTGATGGCTGGGGTGATAACCAAAGTGCGGGTTCATTCAAACCAGATCATTATCCAAATGACCCAACAAAAAATGCTGGTGAAGCACAAATGACCTGTGATCCTGATTCAATTGAATTGGACATAGTTGGTGGAGATTACTTCACCTTCTCCTGTACTGTAACAACCGACATGGTTGGAGATTTCGCTGTACGAGTGGAATGGCAAGCAATGACTGCAATAAACGCTGCATCTCGTGTTCAAATTGTCAGTTTCTCTGCTACATCTGGACAAACCCAAACTGTCGTCTTCACTGGTGAAGCAAATATCTACGGCACCCATATACTGGTATTGAAAGCAACTGAACCTGGTTCTGATGTTGCACTTGATACGGTTACAATCAGTTTGAAAGCAAGCGATTCCAGCATTGATGCTGAACCATCTAGCTCAAATGATAATAGTTACTTTGAGGAAGTTCTCAATAATTCACTCGTTCAAGCTGCTATTGGTGCTTTATCCCTATTCTTCTTGATGGGAGTATTAATGATTCGTGGCAAGTCAAACAGAGTAAAGGAAGCCGCTAATAGACAAATACGAGCTGAGGAGTTAATTCGTGCCAGAATAGAGAATGGAATGAATCATCCGACCAGAAAGAATTTCGGTTTGGCTGGACAATTACCTCCACCACCACCACTAAACAAGTGATTCGTTAAACCAGTTACTTACCCCATAGGTAATAACAAAACCGAATCACTCAAAGAGGAGTGGCTTTTGGAACGGATTACTAGCGGATATGGTGAAGTGGTATCATAGGAGGTTTCCAACCTTTTGCCGGGGGTTCGACTCCCCCTATCCGCACCTTGTAATGACTCTTGATGTTGCGGTGCTGATAGGTTATCGCGTGAACTGTCTAATTGCTTATTAGCGCTCAGTTCACGCTGAGTCCAGATACTTTTACAATCTTCTTTTATCTGATATATTTCTTGTAAAAGTATCTAAACTCCCCCTATCCGCACTGATGAGTTATTGTTATTCTGTGACATTCTCTTGTAATGTTGGAGGTGGTTCTGCTTGCTCCTATGGAGTTGTAATGACCTGGTTTTGCGATAACCATTGTTCGCCATAATGCGTCCATTGTTCCATGGTCCAGCCAATCGGAATACCCACTGCAGGTGGTGGAGGTCCTGAATTAATAAGAGCGGGTAATGGTGTTTAAACTGATTCAGATACAGGCACAGATGATTCCTCGACTTTAGGTTTCTTTCGTGACTTTAGAATCAACACAATTCCCACAATAATTCCAATTGGAATGATAAAAGCGATTGCAAAGAAGAGATTGGTGCCAATATCATTCTCCATATTTTCAAAGGAATTCAATGGTTTTTGATTATCTCCAACACCATCATTGTTCAAATCATCCCATTCACTTGAATCAAGGGGAAATGCATCAACCAAATCTTTGAACTCATCATTATCATCATCATCATCTGAATTGAGGAATGAATCATCATCGACTAGCGTGTCACCATCGGTATCAATCCAACAATCAGAGAGTTCATCTGATGTGTTACCTGATGTGTTCTCATCAACATATGTATAGGTAAATAATGGGCATTGAATTCGATCGGTTCTATCTGAATTAAGGACATAGTATCCCGGTCCTGCATCCATGCATTCTACAGAACCACTGAGGTTACTGTAGGTTCCTGCTGCACATGCAGTTTGGTTGGATTGACCAGTGGTAGATACGTAGTAACCAGCATCTGCATCATCACAGGAACTTTGACCTGTCAATGCTTGATATGTTCCTATAGCGCAAGGTGTTTGACTTGATTGTGCATATTGGTTAACATAATGGCCAGCATCTGCATCATCACAAGAACTTTGACCGGTCAAAGGTTGATATGTTCCAATAGACCCACATCTTGTTTGAGTGGTTTGAGCAATTTGACTAACATAATATCCCATATCTGCATCATTACAAGAGGCTTGTCCAGTCAATGCCTGATATGTCCCTATAGCACATTCTTTTTGAGTGGTTTGAGCAGTTTGTTCAACATAATATCCGCCATCTGCATCTCCACAGAAACTTTGACCTGTCAAAGCCTGATATGTTCCTATAGTACATTCTGTTTGTGCGGTTTGAGCAGTTTGATCAACATAATATCCTGCATCTGCATCATCACAAGAGATCTGACCTACTGCAGATTGATAGGTGCCTAATGCACAAGGGACTTGATACGATTGTCCTATTTGATTCACGAAGTAACCAGCATCTGCATTTATGCAGGCAGATGGACTTGAGGAACCATTATTCGGATTATATGTTCCTACTAAACATGTAATTTGGTCATATTGGGCCGTTTGATCAACATAATATCCAGCATCTGCTTCATCGCAGGAACTTTGCCCAGTCAAAGCCTGATATGTTCCTATAGCACATTCTATTTGTGTGGTTTGAGTAGTTTGATTAACATAATATCCAGCATCTGCATCATCACAAGATGTCTGACCAGTGATTGTCTGGTATGTCCCTATTGCGCAAGGTGTTTGACTTGATTGGGCTGTTTGATCAACATAATTCCCAGCATCTGCATCTCCACAGGCAGAAGAGCTTGAGGAACCATTGTTTGGATTATAAGTTCCTGCTAAACATGCGATTTGGCTAGATTGGGCCGTTTGGTCGACATAATGTCCAGCATCTGCATCATCACACGAAACCTGCCCAGTCAATACCTGATAGGTTCCTGCTGAACAAGCAGTTTGACTGGATTGTGATGTTGTTGCAACATAATATCCAGCTTCTGCATCATCGCATGAAGTTTGACCAGTCAATGCTTGATAGGTTCCTGCTGCACAATCAGTTGCATACATTGCAGAACTTGAAGGCACATATTTTCCAGCAGGGGCGTCAACACAAACATATCTTCCGTATTGTCCAGATGTACATGCGATACTGCGAATATTATTATTTGGGAAATCGTCCAAATGATCAAATGTTCCGTCACCATCTGTATCGCCATCAACAAGCAAAGCCGTTCGTGGAATTGCGGTAGTTCCAAGAGTCAATGTTTGAGCAGGTGTATTTCTTTGAGTAGTAGTACCATCTCCAAGTTGGCCATTGGAATTGTACCCCCAACAACTTACAGTTCCATCATCAATAATAGCGCAGGTATGAGCGGTTCCAGAAGTGATTGCAACTGCAGTTCTTCCAGTTCCCAGACTCAATGTTTGGGTCGGTGTGTATCGATCAGTAGTAGTTCCATCTCCAAGTTGGCCATTACCATTGGCTCCCCAACAACTTACAGATCCATCATCAAGAATAGCGCAGGTGTGGTAACTTCCAGAAGAGATTGCAACTGCAGTTCTTCCAGTTCCCAGACTTGATGTTTGAGTCGGTGTGCTTCTATCAGCAAAAGTTCCATCTCCAAGTCTGCCATTGTAATTGGATCCCCAACAACTTACAGATGCATCATCAACAATGGCGCAGGTATGAACGCTTCCAGAAGAGATTGCAACTGCAGTTCTTCCAGTTCCAAGACTAGATGTTTGAGTAGGTGTATTTCGATTAGTAGTAGTTCCATCTCCAAGTTGGCCAAAATCATTTCTCCCCCAACAACTTACAGTTGCATCATCAAGAATAGCGCAAGTGTGAGTGCCTCCAGAAGAGATTGCAATTGCAGTTCTTCCAGTCCCAAGACTCAATGTTTGAGTAGGTGTGTTTCGATCAGTAGTAGTTCCATCTCCAAGTCCCCCATAACCATTGTATCCCCAACAACTTACTGATGCATCATCAAGAATAGCGCAGGTGTGGAAACTTCCAGAAGAGATTGCGACTGCAGTTCTGCCAGTTCCAAGACTCGATGTTTGAGTAGGTGTGTTTCGATCAGTAGTAGTTCCATCTCCAAGTCCGCCATCACGATTGTTTCCCCAACAACTTACAGATCCATCATCAAGAAGAGCGCAGGTATGAGAAGTTCCAGAAGAGATTGCAACAGCAGTTCTTCCGGTTCCAAGACTCGATGTTTGAGTTGATGTGTTTCGATCAGTAGTCGTTCCATCTCCAAGTTGGCCATCGCTATTACTTCCCCAACAACTTACAGATCCATTATCAAGAATAGCGCAGGTGTGCTCGAAACCTGCGGTGAGCGTGATTTCTCGATTGTCCAAATTGTTATGAACATCAAATATATTGAGAACGCCATCTCCATCGAAATCACGTTCAGAAAGTGCAGCAGTTCGTGGGTTTATGGTAGTTCCAAGACTGGATGTTTGAGTAGGTGTGATTCTATCTGTAGTCGTTCCACCTCCAAGTTGACCATAATCATTGTATCCCCAACAACTTACAGATGCATCATCAAGAATAGCGCAGGTGTGAAAGGCCCCAGAAGAGATTGCAACTGCTGTTCTTCCAGTTCCAAGACTCGATGTTTGAGTAGGCGTGTTTCGATCTGTAGTCGTTCCATATCCAAGTTGGCCACGCAAATTAGCTCCCCAACAACTTACAGACGCATCATCAAGAAGAGCGCAGGTATGATAGTCTCCAGAAGATATTGCAACTGCAGTTCTTCCAGTTCCAAGACTCGATGTTTGAGTAGGTGTATTTCGGGAATTAGTAGTCGTTCCATTTCCAAGTTGGCCATACCAATTGTCTCCCCAACAACTTGCAGAACCATCATCGAGAATAGCGCAGGTGTGGTATTCTCCAGAAGAGATTGCGACCGCAGTTCTTCCAATTCCAAGACTAGATGTTTGAGTGGGTGTGTTTCTATCAGTAGTAGTTTCATCTCCAAGTTGGCCATTGTCATTTCTCCCCCAACAACTTACAGATGCATTATCAAGAAGAGCGCAAGTGTGGGACCATCCAGAAGATATTGCAACTGCAGTTCTTCCAGTTCCAAGACTAGATGTTTGAGTAGGTATTCTTTGATCAGTATTCGTTCCATTCCCAAGTTGGTCACGACGATTGTCTCCCCAACAACTTACAGTTCCATCATCAAGAATAGCGCAGGTGTGTCCCCCTCCAGAAGAAATTGCAACTGCAGTTCGATTAGTTCCAAGACTCAATGTTTGAGTAGGTGTATTTCGATCAGTATAAGTTCCATCTCCAAGTTCGCCATTGTTATTCCATCCCCAACAACTTACAGTACCATCATCAATAATAGCGCAGGTGTGAGCGTATCCGGAAGAGATTGCAACTGCAGTTCTTCCAGTTCCAAGACTCGATGTTTGAGTAGGTGTGCTTCGATCAGTAGTCGTTCCATCTCCAAGTTGGCCTTTGATATTGCGTCCCCAACAACTTACAGATCCATCATCAAGAATAGCGCAGGTGTGGACGTTTCCGGAAGAAAGTGTTGTATCAGTAAATATAGAACCTTCTTGGAAACCAGGAATATTGGCACTGGCCAGAGAAACAATGACTTCTTTTGAAGAGTTCTCATCCTCTAAAGATTCGGGGAATGATAAATTGTCAGTATTCAGTAGATTCACTGAGACCATTAAAAAAAGTACAATGAAGCAAGTAATTTTTAACTTCATCATTTTGCTCACCACTCTCCTCTATATTGAGTTATCACAATGGTGCTCAAATGATTCTAAACATCTGTAAGTGATTCTGTAATTATTCCACATCGAGTGATAAACCATATCAACTAGGGCATTAGCCCTATAATCGGGGAGCATCATGTCAAAGTCAATTCAAGCCTTTTCAATTATCGCAATTATCTTCTTGGCACCCCTTGCTGGATGTTTTGGCAATAGCGAAACCTCCCCTGTTGATTTGGAAGAAATTCTCCTTATCGACTATCTTGCCCCTGGCGAAGTCACTATCAAGTCTGGGCAATGGCATGATATTCTACTCGATGGTGATGGATACCGATTACAAGCACCTATAGACGTCCTATTATTCGTTAATGGAAGCATCATAATAGGCGGGATGATAGAGGTTGTAGGAGACGATGTTCTGGTCGCTAAACTCCTCACCACTCCCTATACAACCGATGCAAATCTAACTTTGATCCATCCTGATGGGGCAACTAGCAAAGTTGAACTCGTTATGGAAGAAGCGATTCCTATCGTCAATGGCGAGGATTGGTTTGAAAAGATGGATTTCATAACCTCGGTATGCACAGATTCAACAAAATGTGGCGGCTATATCAATCGCTGGATGGGAACTCCAAATCTTGCACTTGAGCGTGCAGCAAGTTTCTTCCAAGGACATTTTGAAGGACTCGGCTATGAGACTAATATTCTAAGGGTAATAGACCATGGAAATCCGAGCCAACCTGAATCACTGAACGTCATTGCATGGAAAGCTGGCCGTTCTAGTGAATGTGTCCAAGGCATGGGTTCTCACTTTGATATCGCGCCGCCTGGCGGTCCTCCTGGTGGTGGAACTTACGAAGGAGCATATGACAATACAGCAGGAACTGTTAGTATGATGCTATTTGCAAAAGCAATGGTTGACTTAGAATTTGAATGCGATACCTTCCTTGCCCTTTGGTCGAGTGAAGAAGAAGGTTTGAGAGGTTCTAGCGCCTTTGCAAATAACGATTGTGATTATTGCCTACCACATGATAAAGAACTAAGATTTTACATTAATATGGATATGATGGGAGTCTCTTGGCCTGCATTGAAGCCTAGTGGAGACCCTTATCCGTACCATGCATGGAGTGGACCTGATAATGACCCTGCTGTTCAAGAGATTGAATTAACTTCGATATTGATGCAGGTACACCGCGATATTTTGAAGGCACCAATGAACTTGACAATAGATGGAACATTTGGTGCTGGTTGTGATCAGCATTGGGACGAACATGACAATTTGGTAATGGATGTTCACGAAGATACCTTTGGCCGTTCAGACCACGTCACATTCCGTAACCTCGGTGCTCAAACCATTTTCCACCTCGGTGCCTATGATGCAGATTATGATGCATATCATTCACCTTCTGACACTTTGGATAACATGGTAGAAATGACTGGTGGTCAGACTGAATTGGAAGGGGCAATTGAATTTGTAATGTGGGCTGCATTGCTTGAATTCTTACTGGCCGACCAAACACCTGAAGTCCGCAATGTAGATATTTGAACTGAATCGATAACAGGAGATTAGAATATGTCCGAATCTGGTGAAAAATCCCTCTCTCACTCGGAAGAAAAGGCGTCTTCAGATTTAGAAGAACTATCACTGCTCGATGAATCTAAATCAATGTGGAAGTTGATTTCTGGCTCCGCAGTACTCGCATCTATGTGTTGCCTTCCTTCGGTAGTGTTGGTATTATTCGGACTTGCCAGTGTCTCCTCTGCCGCAGCAGTCTCCAATAACTTGTATTGGGGCCTTGATGGCTACCAATGGTTCAGACCAGCCGTATCTGCATTATCTTTAATTCTGATAATCAGTGGATTGGTCCTATACTTCCGCTCCAAGGGAGTTTGCACTATTGAGCAAGCAAAGCGAGAGAGAAAGAGAATTATCAATATTTCACTTACTGTTTTGATTTCATCCTACTTGCTATATCTTGTATTCAATTATGTAATTCTAACAGAGATTGGAATCGCTCTAGGATTACCTTGGCAAGAAAGTCGTTTTTGGACAAAATAATATTTCAACTATTATTCCTTGTTGTATTGCATCCGATTTGCCATTCTGCCCCAGATGCCATCGCTTCTCTCGTAGCATCTAGAATATCGTCTTCTTCACTGCGAATTTGGCCAGCGCCTCTTAGCCAAGAGAGACTGATATGAACCTCCTCATGTAGCCAATTTCTCAATTGCAAAATTGATTTTTCAATTGAAATATCGCATATTGCTTGCCCAATAGGAATTTCAATTTCACGTGGATTTAATTTCATACCCATACGCATTGCTTTTTGTACTGATTCTTTAGCGGTCCAACTACGAATTGCCATTTCTGGGTTATTGCGAATCTGTTGTAATTCATCACCGCTCGCCATTAGATCTAACGCATTATCGGCAATTCCTCTAGCACTTGGTTCAGCATCGATCCCTACTGTCCAACCGGATTCTATCAGCGCAACATAGGCCCAACCATTACCGTGGCCAATGGAGATACTAGGCAACGGTTCATTTCTCCAGATTCCATCAATGAATTGTAGGCTTGGCGCTCGTAGTTGATCACGCCTAACTTCAATCTCATCGATTGAAGTAATGCCCCATTTAATTAGCGAATATTGCAATAGCCAACGTCCGCTCAGATGCTCCATACGCCTCTTATCGGTTACAAAGGTGGATACTTCATCAGCATCTGCAAGCATTACATCCTCTACAGCAAAATCTTGGACCTCGCACCTATAACAGGCAATAACAGGAGATTCTGGCAATTGAGGTGGAGTTAGTACCTCTACCTTTGGCTGCATAATTAGTCCACTCTGCCCAATCAATTCAACCCATGCCTAAAGATTATCTTGGCAAAGTGAATTGTTGCTGTTCAGGGACAGGAGCCATCGCCTTCAGACGTAGCCCTTTCAATGCCAGTACAGGTGCATCATCATCACCTACGATAACGACGTCATGAACTGTAACCCCTGCATCTTCAACTGCAGTGCGAATACTTCGCAATCTCAAGATTTCATCCTTTTCTGGTACCCGTAGATTACAAGTCCAGTCTATCCCCACAGGTAGGGAGGAGAAGTTTTCACTTTCCATCGCAACCAAACCTGCGTTTTGGAATCCTGCTTCTATTAACATCGGTAATGCCTCTAAGAGAATAGACTCTCCTTGTGCTTCTATTGCCCATTGGTCGCTTTGTGGTAGTTGATGTCGCATCAATGCGATTCCATCGACACCAGGCGTCGAATCATCGCCAACGCCTCTAATAATTCCACCATGTGATTGGAACCTAGGACCATGGAAATATCGTAGATAGATGAATGCTGATGTATGGATTAATTGACCCATAGGCGGAGTTCCTATTGCGGGAATCATTGCAATCTCTGCTTCAAGGAATGGAGAAATATCATCACAGTCCTCAACTAAGCGAACTGTTGCTTGATGATGTTCTCTTTCGCCGAATACTTCACCCTTTGAATTGGTTAAGTCGCTTACCAATCGACACTTTACCCAAGAGATTTGGCCTTCTTGTTTATCCAAGATGGATTCTACTCTAACGGTGATTTCACCTTTTAGTAATTTTACCGGTAATCCGAATTTGACATCCTCAAATCCAGCCAAACTGGTTTGAGGTCGCAACAATAATGCATTTTCTGCAAACATTTCCAGTGCCATTACACCTGGGTGATATGGAACTCCTTCTATTGCATGGTCAATTAAGAATGGATGATCTGCTGCACTTAGAGTCGATTGTGTAGTCAAGGTTTGACCCTCGTCTATCCTGTTGACTTTGTCAATGAATGGGAATCTGGTGGGGTCCGCTATTAGTGCTGCCATTTTAGCAGGAAGGCGCAAAGGTGCATCTCTAAAAACATCAAAGCGATTCATTATTCCGAGACTTCCACAACCGATAACTCTCCTCTTACCACCGGCTAGTGCCTCATCGACAAAGATAGAAACTCCTTGTTCTACGGATAATGTCTCGATACCTGCTGCTTCAAAGACCCCTTCTATTGAACCTCTTGTGGCCATTCCAACATCTCTCCAGCCCGTCCAACCAATTGCAACCGCACGGCAAGTTCCACTCGCGCTCAAGCGTGACATTTCACTATCTAGAACACAATTGGCTGCTGCATAATCTGTTTGACCACCGTTTCCAAAGCGACCTGCTACACTGGTAAAACAGCAAGCGAACTTTGGATTGTCGCTACCGCTTGCGTGTACTGCAGCCAATAATGCTCGCCAGCCATCGACCTTGACACGAACTACATCGTCGAAAATCTGATGTGATTTATCATTGACTAATTTTGAATCTTCAAGGCCTGCGCCGTGAACAATACCGGTTATTTTTCGTCCCAGATTAGCACCGAGTTCAGCCAAACCTTCTGCATCTGTCACACTGACCGAGCAGTACTGTGCTGAATTTCCTGTATCGGTAATCTGTTGAATTGTATTGTAAATATCAACTGAGCGAGTATATTTTTGCCACTCCTTATTCCACTCTACCATTGTGACTTTTTCACCTTCACTGGCATCTGTCATGGTTTGGCGCAATGCCAGTTTCTCATCACTGAGTTGCTGTTGTGACCAACCAATCCATGATTGGCACGCTTCGATTAGACTGGAACGTCCGAGTAAAACAAAGTGCGCTCCAGCATCAGGACTCGCCTTTGAAACACCGATTATAGATGCTGCAGTAACCCCGGAACCGCCACCGGATACAATCCAAGTATCCTCATTTGTTAGTGGTTCTCTTGGCGATTCTAAATCTTCAGCAAATGCGACTAGAGTCCATCTTCGCAAATCCCGATCGATTGCAATTTCAATATCGCCACCGAGTTCAAACAAATCCTCGTCAATAATTTGAGCTGCTTGTTGTGCTTCCAGGATTAATTCTGGATGTAGGTCAAAGGCTCTACAGCGCAACTGTGGTTGTTCAAAGGAATATGATTTGGTAACGCCAGTTGCTGCACTTTGTAGGGAATTGAATCTCTCTCCACGATTACCATGGCGACCATCCATAGCGGTGATTGAAGCAACTATTCCGCTCGATTGAGCTGCAAGTTGGCTATCCAATCCTTTCAACAATGAAAAGAAACCATGCGCTGACATAGCAATTTGGCTCGAAGGATACGCATCATCCGACCAAGATTCACTAGCCAATTTCAAGGAAGCCATATGGATGACTGCTGTAATATTATGTTGCTTTAACTGCTCACATACTTGCTCAAGATGTTGTGAATTTTCCGGGTCACACCTGTAAACAGTTCGCCCTGATTCTTCTTGGGTTGACATATCTCTGATAGCAGATTCAAAACCAATCAATACCGTTTTCAATCCACGTTGCTCCATTCTTTGAGCGAATGCTTCAGAGATACCCCAGCCATCAACTGTGATGACAACTGTGCCATCAAGAGAAATCGGTTGGCTAGTCCCTATACATTCTTCAATTTCAATTTGCCATCTTCGAGTTGTTGAAACAAGATCGCTACTGCTTTGTTGTATTGCAGTCGTTTCCACCGCCATCGGCTCAACCTTTTGTGGCTGGTTTTGAGTATCAATAACTGCTGGTTCAGCAACACTATCGCCACCTACCATCTTGCTGATGTAGGCGCTAAAGTGATTCAAAGTCGGGTGGTCGCTGAGTACGAAATCGTCGTCGACTGGCAGTGCGAAAATTTCTCTAATCTCTCCCATGATCTCTGCTTGCTTGACCGTATCAATTCCCAATTCACCTTCTAGGTCTTGGTCCATTTCAATGAAATCTGCAGGATAGCCGGTGTGCTTGACTACGACTTCAACTAATTTCTCTACAATATCTGCTGAAGCGGCTGAAGAAGGAACTGAGGCCGGTGCCAAGGCTGGGGATGGGCTTGAAGATGGGCTTGATTCCACCGCTACTTTCTGCTCCACCGGTTGTGTAGTCGGAACTGCAATTGGGGCTTGTGCAACCCCTTCACCACCCATCATCCGAGAGATATAGGCAATCATGTGATTCAGAGTAGGATAATCAGATAAGACGAAATCATCGTCGATTGGTAAGGAGAACTTATCACGGATATCGGCCATAATTTCTGCTTGCTTAACCGTATCAATTCCCAATTCACCTTCGAGGTCTTGGTCTAATTCAATAAAATCAGCAGGATAACCGGTATGAGCGACTACAACTTCTACAACAACTGGAGTTATTTCCGATGCTCCTAAATCAGTCGCTACTGTAATAGCCGATTGTGGCTTAGTGGCTTGAACTGTTTGCTGGGGTTGAGGTTGCGTTTCTATTGCTGCTGCTACAGGTGCGGCAACTACGGTTGCAGCCCCTCCTGTCATTTTGTTGATATATCCAATCATATGATTCAATGTTGGATAATCCGAAAGAACGAAATCGTCATCAACTGGCAAGGAAAACTTATCTCGGATATCGGCCATAATCTCTGCTTGCTTGACCGTATCAATACCCAATTCACCTTCTAGGTCTTGGTCTAATTCAACAAAGTCTGCTGGATACCCAGTATGATTCACCACTACCTCGATGACAGTAGTTACGATATCACCTGATGCGGTTATTGCTGCTACTGGAGCCGCTATGCTTTGTTGAACGACTGGCTTTGAAACTGGAATTGGTGCTACTGCTGGTGCTGATACTGTTGCAAGCACTGGCGTATGCGCCGGCATTGGAACTGCCACAAGGGCAGGTGTTGGTTTTCCTTCGAAGTCGGCGGTAATAGGCCAACTTTCTCCTTGGACTCCGCCGTGTAATTTGTCATCTGCGTCAACATAACAAACCAATTTATTCTGTAATACTCGGAATACTACGTCATCAGTACCCGCTAATGCTCTATTCCAAGCAAGGAATTTAGCACCATCAATTCTCTCCCCTACAAACGGAGTTCTCTTTACTAGTGAAAGGGCTATTTGTGAGCCAAATCCTGCTGCAAAGCGAAGTCCATAGCGTAGATTTGGATAATCTCCACCAGTGGATAGATTCAAGTCTCCTAATTCCGGATCTTTTTCCTTGTGATTAGCGATAGGAGGAATTCTTCCTGTTTTCATCCCGTATAGCATGCTGGCATCTTCAATTCCAACTGCCATCGGATGTCCAGTGAACCCTTTAGTATTGGAAATAACCAGTGAATCCGTACTATCGCCGAATGTATCGCGTAGTGCTTTAACCTCGGATTGAGCACTTCCTCCTCGGGCCGGAGTGAATGTTTCATGGCTAAAGAAGGCTGTATCAGGTGCGAACTCATGCCGGTCTATTCCCCAGCGCTTTTCCATATCTCCAACGAAATTATTGACAACTCCTGCGACGTGTTCAACATCTAAGCGAGTTCCGTGGAAGGCTGAGTTTGCAGTGGTTGAACCTAATAATTCTGCAATCGGTTGAACTCCACGGCTAGCCGCTTCAGAACTTCTCTCCACTACGAAAGCAGCAGCACCCATCCCTAGGATGAGTCCATTGCGTCGACGGTCAAACGGTAGTGCTGTTTCTTCGACTACATTTCCGGTTGCTGCTGCACCTGATGCTGCGAATCCTGCTCCAACCCATTCCCACATATCATCGCCGGTAACATCGTCACCAGAAATGATTACAACCCGGTCTACACGGTCTGCTGCTAGCCAATCTTCAGCAACACCAAACGCTGCTGTAGCTGATGCGCAGGCGAGATTAATTGTTGTATTTGGGCCACGAATACCAGTATATTGTGCAAATTGTGAATGACCCATATTGAGGGTTTGGAATAGATATCTACGGTCAAATTGTCCATCGCCATCATCGCCATTATTCTTGGCATGTTTCTTGGCCATCTGCATTCCAGGGAAACAAGAGGAGAATACAATTCCAGTTCGGTCTCTTTGCACTTGAGGGATTTGCCAACTTCGTATCAACCTAAGTCCACCTTTGCCAACTTGCTCAACAGGAGTTAGTGGTATTGCTGCATCACGCAGTGCTAGTAATCCGGCTGCTACGGCCAACTGGGTAGAAATATCCCATGCCAAAACTACCTTCGGATCTATACCGAATTCTTCAGAGATGTCAAAGGCGGATTTGAGACCTGCTAATTGTGGAATATCGCTGAACTCAGTTGCCTTTTCCATATTGACTGAACCATCTCTTCCTTTGATTAGACGAACTAAGTTCTTGTCGAGCAGTCTTTGTTTGTATTCATCGGAAACTTCGCTAATACAAGTCTCACCACGAACAAGGCGTTCAAAAGTATCCTCATCGAATACTTTCTCCCCGCCAGGAAGACCAAGGGAAACACCTGTGATGACATATGGGTCCGCTCTACGGTTTGCCATAGTATCGTTTCCAGTAGTGGCTACTGTAGCGCCTTGCTGTGAAAGATTTGCACTAGATAATTTAGTTAAATTGGTCTTGGCGGTCCATTGAGAGGGAACTGATGCAATCCAATGCGCTATATCCTCTGCAGTTTGTGCGCTGCTGACATCTACATCCGCCACGGTTTGGCATTCACTGGCAATGGTTTGTAGCAGATTAGTAATGACGGAATCAGCAAGGCCAAGACCAAGACGGAGATTGACCATTCCATTACAGAACCTTGCTGGATAACCGCATAATGCTGATAGACGGTCTCCAAGGTAAGCATTTTTTGCTTCAGTAGCAATTTGCTCAGGGTCTTTTTGAGTAGAACTTGGTGCACTTTGCACCATGGTTGTAACGGTAGGTTGTGCTACTGTTGTAACGGCAGGTTGAGCAGCACCACTCGGAAGTGGGCGGGCCGCTGTGCGCAAATCTTCCAAAGAGGAACTTGTTTGCGAGGTTGAAATTGTTGCTGCTTGGTGTGCTTCTATCGGTCCAGCACGGAACGCTTCGGTCAATGCTGGGGAATCTCCTGTTGGCCACTGTGGCATCCTACCTGCAAGAGCAAGCATTCCTAGAGCGGAAATAAATGAGGCAATTCCTCCTTGTTTTGGATGGTTGGTCATTATTGGTAGCGCTGGTTGGTCCTCAAGAATTTGAGTAGCAAACATGCTCAATGCTCGCTTTGGCCCGACTTCAACGAATACTCGTGCACCTGCTGAATACATTGTTTGAATTTGAGTTGTCCACTCGACCGCAGATGCCATTTGTGGTGCTAATTGAGTAAGAATTGATTGTTTGGCATCTCCATCTCCAGACATTGGGTAAAATTGCCCATCTACATTTGCTGTGATTGGAATAGTTGGCCAGCGTATCTCAAGCCCTTCCAAGAATCGGCGTAGCGGTTCATTGGCAGGTGCTACAATCTTGGAATGGAAAGCGTGACTAGTTGCTAAGGCTACGGATTGGAATCCACGACTTTCAAATTCAGCCATAGCCGCCTTTACAGGTTCGGTTTCACCAGCGATGACCGTCATCTTTGGCGAGTTCTTATTGGCTGCGATAACATATCCATCGACTTCTTCAATAATTGCTGCAACATCATCGTATGGTGCGCTAACGCTAGCCATCAAGCCCTTGTCGCTTACTTCAACTGCGCCCATCTCAGTGCCTCTTGCTGCAGCAGCACGCAGTGCACCATCCATATCGAGAATACCCGCTGCCATCAGCGCTGCATATTCTCCCAAAGAGTGTCCAGCAACCATATCTGGTTTGTGACCATGGTCATTCAGCGCCTTCTCGATTGCTAGATCTGCGGTTAACATTGCAGGTTGAGTATATTCTGTTTGCTTCAATTTGTGTTCCGCTTCAAGCAATTGTTGTTTATTCAATCCTGAACGAAGAATGAATGATGACAAACTTTCACCGTTCAAGACCTCGGTCATTGTCACATCGGATTGCTTCCAAACCTCTTGCACAGACGTATATCTTTGCCAAAGGTCGTGTGTCATCCCAACATACTGACTTCCTTGACCAGGATACATGTGGGCAACCTTGGCTTGTTCAGGTAAAGCTGCATCATCGGTCAGTAGAATTCCTTGCGCTTGTAAGAATCCCCACTTCTCTTTATCATCCATCGCTTTCACTGCAAGGGCACAACGTTTGTCGAATTCTGCCCAAGATGTTGCGACAAGTGCCATTCTAATTTCATCAGAAGTAGAATAATCGCCACTGATAGATTCGAGCGCTTGTGAAAGACGAAGTCCTCTTGGGTCCTCATCGAAATTAGCACCTTGGAAGGAAATGGATTCTATTTGTTGCTTTATTTGGCCAATATCGCTGCCTGAAAGCAATAACATTCCACCTTCAATTTGTTTCAATTGCTGATGTGTCATTGAAGGTGTTGCCGTGGAATCCAATATAGAGGCTGCAACCGCCTCACCTGTTTGTTCATTTTTGGAACCATCGAGTGGTTGAGAATATGCATCCCATCTTTGTTGCCACTGCTGTGCCAGAGGTGCGTGGAAATCCGGTTCATATCCTTCGAGCGCGACGTGGAAATTAGTACCACCAAAACCGAATGCGGATACTCCGGCTCGGCGCGGATTTGACTCTGGCCTTGGCCATTCCATTGCTTTGGTTGGTACGAAAAATGGTATGCTGCTCCAATCAACTGTTGGATTAGGAGTTTCGAATCCTGCACTCGGAGGAATTGTTCTGTGGTGAAGTGCAAGAATTGATTTCATAATTCCTGCGATTCCTGCAGCTGCCTTTAGATGTCCAATCTGCGATTTTATTGAACCGACTGCGATATGGTCGCCACCATCAAATCCAGTCCATAGACGTGATAGCGTTGATAGTTCAGTAGCATCTCCTACTTTGGTAGAGGTTCCGTGAGCTTCAACCAACTGAACGCTGGATGCATCATATCCCGCTTGATTGTAAGCACGTGCCATCGCTTGTACTTGCCCTCTTTGACTTGGGGCGGTAATACCCTTGCCTCGGCCATCCGATGAGCCACCTATTCCTCTGATTACCGCTTTGATTTCATCACCATCACGGATTGCATCGCCTAGGCGCTTGAGAAGTAATACACCTGCGCCTTCACCCATTACGAATCCATTCGCCTTAGCATCAAAAGGAGTGGAATGTGTAGCAGATAATGCACCTATGGCGCTGAACTTTGCAAATGTAGCAGGATCCATTGTTCGGTCACTCGCTCCCGCTAGCATTGTATCGACCTGTCTTGTTTGCAGTAATCTGCAAGCATCCAATAGCGCAGCCATAGATGATGCACAGGCAGCATCCATAGCGTGATTAGGACCTTGCAAATCCAATAGATTAGCAACTCTCCCAGATACCACGTTAGCCAATTCTCCCGGCATGGTATCTTCATCTATTCTCGGAGTTCCCCGCACTACATCTTCAATGAATGAATCCATGTTTGAATCAGGTAAGCCGTGTTGGGATGCCAATTGCTTGGTATGGTTTGACCAAACACGGATATTCGACATATTACGGTTTTCTCCACCTAATGCATTTGCAAAAACTACTCCGGTTCTAACTCGGTCGATGTCTTTTGATTCTCCATCAAAGCCAGCATCTTCTATTGCATCGGCTGATACTGCTACTGCCCATTGCTGGCATATGTCAATCTGAGGAAGAGTTCCTGGTGGTTGCCTCCATCTCCTCCAATCGAATTCATATCCAGTGACCAATGCACCGATTTTGGAATAGGTAAAGCCTTCTTCTACAGCCCCAGGACCACCTTGCCTCCAGAAATGATTTGAGGGGCCTGGCCATCTTCCTTCTGGAATTTGTTTAATGCTGACTTTAGCATCGATGATATTCTGCCAGAATTGGCTCGCATTTTCTGCATCTGGCATTATCGCGGCAAGGCCAATTACTGCAATCGGTTCAAAGGGTCCTTGCTCAAGACCCTCACATTCCTTTCCGTCAGCAGTAGTAAGAGCCATACAATCACCACTTAGTTGCCCATGATACTTTGCGGTACCATCGTAATTGAGTAGCCAGCATCAACATAGATACATTGACCTGTCACACCGCTTGAAAGAGGACTTGCTAACCAAATCGCCGCACCAGCGACATCTGATTGCGTCACATTGCGGCGCAAAGGCGCATTGGCCTCTACATGGTCAAGAATTTTATCAAAGCCGGGAATTCCTCCAGCGGCTAGAGTTGGAATCGGGCCAGATGAAATCGCATTGATTCTGTGACCATCTGGGCCTAAGTGGCAAGCGAGTTCACGAGTCCAGCATTCCAATGCTGCTTTGGCCATTGACATTATTCCGTAATTTGGAACGAAACGATTTGCCGCTGCATAGGTTAGAGTAATTGTTGATGAGTTTTCATTCAGATAAGGTAATGCAAATTTCAAACATCTTTGCAATGAATTTGCAGAGATTGTCATCGCTGTGTTAATATCTTGATCTTCAACGAATAATATCGGTCGGTCAAAACATGCGCGAGGTGCAAATCCTATCGCATGAATCAAAATATCTGCTTTCAGACCTGGATTCTCGGCGGAAAATGCATCGAAGAATTCTTGGGTATCTGTATCGGTTGCAACATCGAGTGGATAGAAACCTGCTATCTCTGGCAATTTATCCTTTAATTGGAAGACTCGGCTCATGAATCTCTTCTGATAACCGAGATACAGCGTGACTCCTGACGCTGCTAAATGTTGGCATATCGCCCAAGCGATTGAATCCTCACTCGCTACACCAAAAACAAATGCGGTTTTTCCTTGTAGTCCGAGCATAACAACACCTGTACATTGGGTAGGTGTTGCCCGCTACACCAGCCCTTTGACTGTTACCATTGATTAGCACCACAATATGGAGA